>Ga0123352_10012489_pt1 | contig 13427 bp, 10 predicted proteins | sample TergutLab28metaG_FD_89700 | JGI IMG/M metagenome (GOLD analysis project Ga0123352, IMG submission 89700) | Labiotermes labralis P1 segment gut microbial communities from Petit-Saut dam, French Guiana - Lab288 P1 | ecosystem: Host-associated > Arthropoda: Insects > Digestive system > Gut ...
GTAAAGGCGGCCGGTGCGTAAGGCTGACAACCTTACCACCATCCTGTGCCGTTGTCACGAAATCTGGGAGCCTTAACTTCCTGGAACCCTCTGGGCCTGTCCAGGCCTGTAATGGGACTGCTTATTGGGAGATTGGCGAAAGCTGGCTATTGGGGGTGGCACTGTACCCAGGATTCACCAGTGTTAATTAAAAGATGACTTCTGTTCACCGACTTTCGTGGAAGTTAAGTCAAGTTGGCGCTTTGCAGAGAGGCCTATATCGGGCTTCACTATACACAAAATTTTATTTCTTAATGGAAATAACCTATTAAACAGGCAACAGAAAATGTGTGAAAATTACACTGAGTGGCGGCCCGTAATACTTACCCTCCGTCTAGTTGGCAAAGGTCTGTTGTTAGGACGATTGAGACAAGAAATGTTTCATGGCCGGGACTTATAGTGCGCTTAAACAAAACAAGATATATTTTACTGAAGTACCTCACACGAAATAGCATCAGGATCTTCGAAACAGATATGAGAATAATAGAAAAAAACATTTTTATAGGAGGCGGTGGTCAACTAAAACGCTGATTTTTTTTATGACACTGAAAACCCACGGGAGTTTCATATCTTCCAAACCCCTTACATCACTATCGTGCTCAAGAATAATCGTGTACAGTAACTTTTGCTTTGTTTAATTAAGCATTTTCATTTGGTTTAGCTATATGGTGTCGCTGGGCAAGAAGATTATCGTAACTTAAGATTTATTTTGGGATACTGCCTCGTCATTTTAATGAAGAAGCAAAAGACAACAGCACTCTGTCAGGGGGGGAATGCAAAACGAGCAGGTCTGGGAAGTAACGCGTATGTCAATCCGGACTTAACTTTTCCTCTCTTGTTAACTGTGCGATAAGATAATAACATTTCGTTACCGTGGTTACAAGTGGGAAGAAAGCTAATATAGGTGGGAAGAAAGCTAATATAGGTGGGAAGAAAGCTAATATAGGATTCTTTAGGTTTTCTCCTAGCATTTATGTTTATCTGCTTCCCCGGCAGTGTCAGCCAGCCACATCGATCAGCTGGCCGGCCGGTTCACTGTGCTGCAGAACGTGGTTAGGCTTGTAGTGCGGTTGCAGGCTGTGTCGTAAAGTACGTCGACTGCAGGTAAGAAGACACACATTGCTATTTGACGACACTGTTTTGACTGTACACAGTGTGAAACACGGGTTTCTGATCCAAAATTCCCAAATTTGACCCTCCGTTTAACCCTTCTTTTAAACGTCAAAATAACCTCCAAAATAAAAGAGAGAAGTGTTTTTATTTAACGACGTTTTGAATTTCTGAGATCATGTAATGTCGACGGTAGTCGAATTAGTATAAGAATAGAGCATTGGTATAATGACAGTGACAGGAGGAAACGGGAGTATTCGGAGAAGACCTGTGTCAGTGCCGTTTCTTCTACTACATGGTCTGGCTTGGAATCGAAACCTGGCCTTCTCTGTGGCAGGACAGAGACTAAAAATCTGTGGCATAGCACAGCCTCCACAATAAGAAAATTGGATTTTTTTTTTCCTTGTCGGCTTCTTCATTTTTTTTTTTTCGAAGGACACAAAATTTAAATTACTGGGCCTACCCAACGTTTGTTGTACGGGGAAATTCAGCTAAATTTGGTCTGTAGGCGGGCGATGTGGAGAATGTGGAACGTATGTGCAAATATATATTATATATATATATATATATGCTTATTTTTTATAGTGTATTGGCAGCAAAATAGTACGGATAGTACTTAATGCTTAATACTGCAGTTCACAACTTAGGCTAGGGTGTATGGTTTAGCACATTTTCGTGTAAAGAATTATTAGTGCATTATATGTCTGCGTAAATGAAAACTGCGAGATTTGAGGTTATCACAGCCATATTGCTGAAGGTTCAAGTCATGTTGGGTATTACGTTGCTTAATCGAACGGCACAGCGCAGCATCCCAGGAGACTTGAATCTGACGATAAAGAAAATTCATGAGTTTTTTAAATTTTATACCTACTTTATTAAAGTGAAAAATTGAAATGAAACGCACCATGTAATCTGGTTCACCTATTAGTTCCCTTTTTTAGCGTATAAAGACTAAATAAATGATCCTTAAAATAGCCATGGAAAATATGAAGAATCGTAGATTAACAAATACCAGACGTATTTAAAAAATCGTGTAGTGTACTTTGTTACATTAAAGGTCATTCGAAATTTAATGCGTTATTGACATTGCTTGTCTTCAGCTATCTTACTGTAGTTTGGAGAGTACAGACATCGGCCATTCTCATACGAACAGTTGAATATTTACCGGATATACTACTGACGATCAATACAATGACGTCAGTTTTTCTCTGTTGTGAATCCCCCATTTGTTTTTAAGTAAGCAGAACAGTTAACATGCGTGTACTTAACGATGACAAACATTTTGCTTGAAAAGGACAATGCGCGTATTGCACTAAATTCTAAACGTCTGTGTTCTTCTTATAATAAAACCCAACGAGATGCACTATTGTTATGTTGACTGTCTGCTAGCTCGCTAGCTGACAGTCAACATAACTAGTATGACAAATACACATTGCTGTGAATAGAGTATTAAGACTCCTGATGATGGAAAGTAAATCTGTCCGAAACATGTAGAGTTTTTTACCAAAATAAATTTGAGAAATAGTGCATCTCGTTGGCTTTTATTATAAGAATATATCACGATGCACGGTCCTCTGAATGTCAAATTCGTCTGTGTTATTCACTCTTGTTTTCGACGATAAGTCTGGTTGCACTTTTAATAACTTAAAGTTCTACTTCATTATTGTTTCCCTGGAACACACAGGACGTGGGTTGGGCACTGTCCCTCATATTCCTCGGCTGAAACGGAATATTGATGAAAGGCGCAGTGAAATTTACTCTCTCAAGGTATTTCAATTTTCTTTCAGACCCCTGTAATAGTCAATCGATATGCAGAATGTAGAGAGATGCGTCAGATGCACCAACCTTACATCTTTGAACGCTTTGGAAAGGCGAGTTAACATAGATGCATCACCTGGGTCTTGCATAAGTTCATTGTTCTTTTGGAAGAGTCTGTGCCGCCAGTCATTTTAATGATGGTCTTGTTCTTGTTTTGGAACTCAAAAGGCAATTTATTTATCATCTTTTATCAACCAACACCTATACACCACACTGTGTATACTAAGTCACATCTCAGTTACTGCTTCAACGCATTGCGGTGAGTACTGACACCATTTTCTTCGCAACGGTGTTAGAAAGTTGTGCACCTTTGGTTTCAACTTTTAATTTTTCCAATAGACTTGAAAATACTGCAGGAACTTTAATGGTATTGAAAGTTGTGCATTTTTAAAACAAACTACGATCTTATAAAGAACGGCCAACATTATTATCATTTAATGTGTTGGTAAGAATTTGCACTTAGACGGGGCTCCCTGAACATTGTGCCAGTAGACACCGAAACGCGTTGGAACTGTAACTAATATGTGACTTATTATACATAGTGTGGTGTATGAACGCTGTGGAGAAAAATCCCTGCTTCTGTCTGGAATGTAACCCATATTTCGCCATCGTCCAACCCTTATCTTACCTGCTATACTGATCCACCATCGTGGCTGCACGTCACATCTCGTAAATGAAAGACTTATGAAAAGCACAAATAAGGCTTTACGGCAAGATAAACTTTTGCCTTGGAGGGACGATTGCATTGTCTATCGATTTATCACTTATAACCTTACTGAATCTCTTTCGACGTTATATAAACTTGGTATTAGATATTACGACACAGCATAACTGAAAGAGCAATACATACATATATTATATATTCCATGGATCCAGAATTTAGTCAAAGTAACAATACGATGTGGACTATGTTCACAAAAATAAAAAAGTACGGAACTAGTATAATACGAAAATGTTGTAAGTAGTAATGTAATAATGGTTGAACATTAAGGATGTTAATTTGATGTGTGTTTGACCGTGCATCATTGACACGAATAAAGTAGATGACCAACTAGATGCAACAATAACAATTTATTGATCTTCAAATTAGCTCGAGCAACATCCTTCACACCGAACACATAGTCCGTGCAGCCACACTCCAGGCCTCCGACCGACAACAATCTGGGGGCTTTATACCACATGCTGTAAATCACAATCTAACGCTCCTGAGCATGGGCAAAGAATTGCCTGAAACATGTGGAGCTAATTTGAAGATCAATAAATTGTTATTGTTGCATCTAGTTGGTCATCTACTTTATTAAGGATGTTCTTTCAGGGATAGTTAAATTGAGGCGGAGACCGGGTGCGGTTCGTTGCACGAATTATGCACATATCTTTCTGGACACCAAGAAACACTCGTGTTACTGCACAGGACGTATTTACTTACGTTTCTAAATGGGGATGTGTTCGGATCGTTGACGCAGAGCGAGTGACACAACTGAGGATCGATTTCGGAGTAGGTCAATACTAGTGTACATCCGGTGAATAAACTGACAGGCTCCTGGCAGCCAATATTTCGTTTCGTTTGAGTTAATTAAGAGTAAACCAAACCGTCTTTAGTTTTATTCTGTGTGTCAGATTTTGTTTCTGTTACTAAGGAAGGAACGAATGGTGTTTAAGAGCAGCAGGGTTCAGGGTTTTAAGGGAATGCTGGCACTTGACGGAAGAAAGGAAGACAGTCTGGAGGAAACGACATAATGAGGAGCTTCATAACTTGTTAGATCCGAGGTCTTCATTGTTGTAGTTAAGAATAATTCTATCATCTGGTTGTGACGACGTGTAATCTGATAGATCTTTATCAGACTAAGCGATGTCTTCCCGAAGGCCATATTATTTAGTTTCACAATTTTCAGTCTTCAAAAGATCTTTTTCCATCCAAAGAGAACACATTTTTCTAGATCTCCCTACATGCCATTCCAGGTAAAGCAAATATTGCCGTACCTGAAAAATTCAAAACATACACATTAGCGTTTACTCCCATGAACTAAGCAGTATCTTTGACAGTCTGTTAGTAACTGACTGATATCTCTTCAAAATCTCTTACGTTTATAAAGCAACCAAACACCAAAGGGGAAGAAACTTGTTGGCTCCTGTGCACCATCACAGTCGTCTATCAAACTACATGTATGGTTCCCTGCGATTAGTTCCATACAGAATACATATCACACTGCACTGTTTCGGGCTGGTAGATCAGCTGACCTCCCGAAATTTTCCGGAACACCGAATCATTTGTTCGCAGTTGTCATCAGAACCTTCCGTCACGGCTACACGATGTTGCGGTTGCAGTGCGTAACTTTAGCATTGACCATGACAAAAGAGGCTGTAGTTTTTAACTATGGACATCCTCAGTTATAACGGATCACAATTCTGACCGTGAAAACGAGGTGTAATAGCAGTCGATAAGTTCCAGTGACGAATCCGACATTTAATACACTTCCGGTTGTCAATATCGGAGTTTTATGAGAAATAACTGATACATATTCCAAAGACAGCAAACAATCTGTTTGCAAATAACCCCTTGTCCTACATTTGCACTGAAATATCTTAACAGAATTTTCTTTTGGTAATTAAGGAATTGATCGAATACCTGCTATTAAAAATTTCTTTTTGAGCCCTTAATTTTATCCCCATATGGGGCATGGGCGTTCAGAAAAATATCGCACCAGCGAGCTCTGTGACATCCTATCACTGAACAACGCTACTTTCTAAATTGCTGGTAAGATTCTCCTGGGGTACTAAAAATACCGTGTCTAACTGATGATACTCACATCCCTTCCAGGGAGTAAAATATTATCTTCTGTTTGTTCAGTGCCAACCTTGTTACACCTGACCTTCTGTACTCCCTGTTAATCTAGACTATACCTCCCTAAATTTGTTGAAACCGTCTTTAGTAGCACTGACCTATACATGCTCTTCACATTCCAAGACCCAAAGCTCACGCCCTTCCGAATGATCTGTCAAATTGCGAGGGTTTATCAAACGTTTCGTAACATGTTAAGTTTTTAAAATAAATGAAGTTTGTTGTTGTTGACGGCTATATGTTTATCAGATTTTAATTAGTTTTTAAGATGAGGTGCTGCTAACCTCTCAACCCACTCGCAAACTGGAGGACCACCACTTGTCTGCTGCTCGCGACAACTTGCCCAATAAAAACGCCCGTTCTCTCCCTATCAGGAGGCCGTCTCCTCCGTCCTCACACTGAGGCCACGCCACGTTGTGTTGACAAGGATCGACTTAACATGGGTCCGTCTGCGAAAAGCAACCAAAGTTAATTTGAAAATTGGTTAGTCAGTGAATGTGACGATGAAAGCCTTTTTGCAAAATAGTTTCTGCTGACGATGTTTCACGGAAGCGTAATGAACTGTAATTTTTTAAAATTGAGCAGAACAACAGAACGACGATCGCAAAACGATGAGAGTTGTCGAGTAGAAAATTTTCGTGTGCATCGAAGCGTTACGGTTTTCTTTCTTTCTTTCTTTTTTTGGGACGGCACATCCACGTGGTGTTTTCATTTATCTGATGATGGCTTCATCAACCGAAACATGTTGTTGCCTACTTTATCCTATTTTATGTGTTATGTAAGCCTGATTTTGAGAAAATATACTACGAGTTTCAGTTAGCAGCATTGTATTCCTCTCATACAGCTTCGTTATGTTGCAGGTTCCAGTAACGGCAGCCCTCTAAACTTGTTATTCGCAGGTACTCAGGCTTTCAGCTATTCTGGTTAGGACCTTCTGCTTTCCTGAATCCTGGAATATTACCTTGAAACAGACCACCAGGATCTGCTTCAACTTCTTTACCTATTGAACACAAGTCTGGAGTGTTACCGGTACGGTAACCTGCTCGGGGATGCGCGATAGTACATTTTCCGGCTGCCCATCATCATTAAGCATTCTAGACTACATATGAAAGGAATGTGTACTATACACTTTCAAGATCCCGGGTTCAAATCTCTTTCCGTTGACGGGATATTCTGAACTTCAACCACACAATACAAGGTAAAGTTGTCTCTGTCCACGTCAAGGAGACACATAGGAGGAGATGATGTAGAGATCTACTTAATCTAAACCTCGGCACTAGAACAAGGTGAGCGGTCAACGCTCTAACCCCGGGAAGGAACCCCGGTACCCAATGAAAAAGAGGCTGCGTGTGTCCCAAAGCCGGTCTGGAGCAATCTCTTGTCTCTGCCTTGATCCGAACCCCGGACCGTCCAACCGCTAGCTTGTCACTATATCAGTTACGCTTTTCCGACTCCTTACGCCACACCCGTCGACAACTATTGACGTACTTTTCTTGATTCTTAGAATAAAGACGGGTTGTTTCCCTGATCTATTAATCGACCAATACTTCTATCGAATTTTCAGAGTGTTTTCTTGGAAATATGTACAGATATGATTGGTTGTTTGACCTACGTTTTCATGTGTGTAACGTAGCGTAGGTTTTATTAACGTCAAACAAGCGAGGGACGATTGTTGATGTGCAGTTTATGACAAATTTTTAGGCACGTTGCTTGCTTTAGCATTTGCCTGAAGAAACCACGCTGTGGAGTACCTCAAAATGTACGATATCCAAGGAGAGAATCAAACCTGAGACCTGGTGAGTGCCAAGCCGGAACGAAAAACCGTAACATGCGATGATGAGCTCTGCCCTTCAAAGGGTTAAATGACCTGGGAATGTATGTGTATATATGTCACGCAAGACAGGTATGGATTTTCTGCCCGGTAAGCGCGTTAATTGAGTCGTGCCTTCTGGAGGAACATAACAAGACCGGTGGCGCTTCTTGACTGACAAGACCTTCAGCTTTTTTCGTCCTTTGCGCTACCACATTCATCTTAATTGACGCGGCGAATCGTGAAAGTGAAAGTTGTATACAGTTTATGTGTAGGTATAATGCAAGATATTCTCTTCCTCATTCCAAGAATATGCCGCAATCTATTCGTACATTCTCCAGTTTTCTTTAGTGATGAAGAGAATATAGGTAAATGAAAATTGGTGTAAAGCAAACTAACCTAACTTGCCACTGAATTCTGATTTGTTGGGAGAGTTTTTCTTAAATCCCCACAGACGTTTAATTAACTTCGATCTGAGGGCGTATGAGTCAATCGCCGACTTCTCACCACAGAGGCTTACTTGAATTGTAGATAGTTCGTCTATGATTTGTGGTGGAGAATTTTGTAGAAGGGCGGGATTTTTCTTGGATGTAGGCCTGCTTCAGTTTCACGCTGCAATTCGTCCTTCCGTCCTTATTACATACTCATATATCATCATTTTAATCACCAGAGGTTGAAAAAGTCTAACATTTTAATGGTTTTTGCCCAGTGCACATAAAATATACATAACAAAGGGTGTTCTGTTCGTATCTGAAAATACTGAAAAGATTTCTACGAAATCCGGAATTGCATTGGGAGTCGAAAGATTTTCATTTCATATCGCATTGTTTCAGTATAATTCCTAATTTCATGAAAGATTTTATCACCAATTTTCCTCAAGCTGTTCATCGTACGTAGTCAAAGCTGTCACATGACGTGTAAGTGAACATAGGTAGATCTGATTACTGTCGCCAGGTTTTATCGAATGTGTTTCTATGGGGGTGTAATTAATGAGAGAGACTAGGTGCATACCAAACAAAATAATTTATGAAAATATAGTATCTCTGTAGTTAATTTAACTTCGTAACCATAAAATTGTACCTTGTATTTAAGAACGGCCGGTCCCAGTGGCCGCGCGGTCTAAGGCGTAGATCTGCGGCCGCTCGCCTGCTGAGATTGTGGGTTCGAATCCTACCGAGGTATGGATGTTGGTCTGTTGTGATTGTTGTGTGTTGTCAGATAGAGGTTTCTGCGACAATCTGATCACTCCTCCAGAGGAGTCCTACCGACTGTGGTACGTCGTGCGTGATCTAGAAACCTTGTGAATGAGGAGGCCCTGGTCCACTGGGGGCTGTCGCGCCCCACTCCCCCCTCCCAAAAAACAAATAATATAAATAATGCCAAGGTCAATCACATATTCCGAGACAGTGATCATCCGAGATTTGAGGTTCTCTGGGTGAGTTTGATTGGAATTCAAGTTTTCTGGGTTAAGACTCTGTGTTAATTGATGAAAAGTTGCCGACGTTAGGATGAGTTCGGTACCTCCATCTTCACGGTCTGTTGGACTGTACAGACACTGAATATGAAAGCACATATATCCACCAAGATGTCGGTTACTACCAATCGACACGGCGTAATAACCCAGAAGAATAGGCTATTCAACAACAACAACAAAAAAAGCTAGATAAATTTTACAGATCATACAGTTCATCGTAATGAAACATCCTCATTTCCTCGTTATTTCTTCTGTTAATTTCAAATGAATAGTGTGATTTGGTCCTGTTTGGTGGAACCATCAAAACTGAAGACTGCACAAGCCTTTCAAACCACGAGTGATCAGCTAAAGCGTCTGGTTTCGCAAAACAGTAACAGATAATTTCACAAGATGATGCTTCTGTATCCGGCGCCACCGAAAGTGTGGCAGCCGGCATTCAGCCTCCAAATCAAAATTTAAAAAACGGTTTTGGTGACACGGCGATATCAAATGTTCTACGTGGTTTACACTTAAGCCGCAATCAGCCATTGAAATAGGCTGATGACTCTTACAGTTAAATTTTGAAGACCGGCGGCGGCCGCTCTGTCGGTATAGTTCGCGTGCGGACTAAGGCCACGGAGTTTTTTTTAGTTTTAGACGAACTCACACAATGTAAAGATTAGACTTTGTGATTTAAATTAGTCATGGAACATTAAGTTGTATTTATGAGAGGAATTTATTACAGAGTTTTTAAAATCAAACATAAATTATATAGAGCCTCAGGGTCAGCCCTCCTCTCCCCCCCTCCCCCCCCAATGAGAAATTCTGGGTACGCGCCTGATCTGTATGCATATATGGAATATAATATTTTTTCGCGACTTTTCGGTGTTAGCCATGAAATGTTTACGTTTACAGGTAGTAAGCTGTTGTACATGAAGGCAATCACGTTTTCCTGACGCGTTGCTTTAAATTGTAAATTAACCCCAGTCTCTTTTACAGCATTTATTTTACGGGAAAAAAGTTAATCCTTCATGATTCCAGTTAAGCGGTCACAGAACACTTTCTAGAATTTCAGATGCGGCCACACTAAGTTGCTTCAGAACCGCTGCCTAGTAGATGTCATGTGGATCAGTGAAGAACAGACCCTGTTGTATTGTCACCGTATTTTAAAGTTGTTCCAATCTTTGTTATAGATAGTATGAACGGGGTCGTTTGTGGAGAGACAGGCGGCAGTAGACGTAAAAGCAACAACGATGAGAGCCGCATCCCGGTCCTGGGTCCCGGACTGTTCCGGCGCTCTGTATCACTGCGCTTGCGGGGAGAGCGATCAAGTCCCCCGTCATTCCCGCAGCCCACTACGGAGGGCGCGCAGTCCTGCACGAAGATATGGGCCCGTAAGCCACCCAGCCAACATCGCAGCCGAGTAAGTGTCTTACCGAGTTCCTTTGGCTCAGCATCCCACAATATCAGCCCTCGCCATGCAGTATATCGCCAATAAATCCGTACCGTACATCATTCGTAATGAGTAATAAGCGAAAGCAAACACATCGTGAGCAGAACTATTTCATGCTCTCCACTTCTTAAGGGGGAGAAACACGTAGTGTGGGAATCGGTAAATCCGGTGACACATTGTCACTTTAGTGTTTTGGTGTCATTAGGACATTGTGACAAACAGCTGTCTGGCTTCTTACTTGCTGCCGTAAGTGTATTGATCGTGTTTGTATCTGTTTCACTAACATCGTGAGTGCTATATGGATCGGTTTTATGTCACTCCGTTCCACTGCCGTTTGCTCCACCATGTGTCAGATGTCACTAGCAGATTAAGTCTGTCATTAGCATGTGAAAGCATTTATCTCATCAACAGAATTCAGGAAAGAATAATTTTAAAGCCTCAGCCATTAACCATTAAGTGAAGAATGTGTTATCTTCCCAAATCTTATCTGAACTCCAGCGATTATATTAACTATAGTTGTACTGTTTTGTATTAGTACTAATCTTGGTCTGTCAACACATGGGGGGAAAAAAATGGGGTGCCTGAACATGGAGAATGTGTTTTAGACAATGTAACTGCACTGGCATGTAAGACACTGGAAATAACAGGGTTATGGATAAATTGCAAAGTAATGAAATGTTTGGTTTGTGCTGTTCACCAAACTAAGAAGGATGAAATAGGCAGTGAAACATAAAGTGTATAGAAAACTGGTTGTATGTTTCACAGTTATGTGTAATTATGACCCATTTAGAAGAAACGCAGTACAGGTACACACATAGAAGAAGTAAGAATCATTTCCTCTTCCTTGTGATGCTATAGGATGGTAAAACTATCAAGTAAACCATATTGCATGAGGAACATTTAATTCAATGACACATTTGGATATCAAGTTTAACAAATTATTCACCACATGTGTATGTCCATACAGGGTTATTAAGGATTAACCCACTTCTAATTCTTTGTTTTATTTACAGTTTGTACCCACTGAATTACCGTGACATTTTAATATTTTATTATTCCTAGATATAACTATAATTAATTCAGGTTTGAATAATATTGTAAAAAGGGATGCCATTTCCTTAGTTTTATCAGCTTTACCTTTTTTTGTTTTTGTAACATCACCTCATAATGGCCGAAATTGTTGGCTGAAACATGCCACGTATATGAGAAATAAATGAATGTTAGAACATCCATGTTGTTGTGTTGGTCTGATAACCATTGTAAACACTAATCTATAGAAAAAGCTATTGGCCCAAAGGTTTAAAATAATTCTGCTCATTTTTTCCAACTGAAGATGTATTTCCTTACTCCTTTGCCTCAACCAACCCCTTCCCCATATTTTCTTTATTTTAATTTATTTTATGTTATTTTATTTTATTTTATTTTATTTTATCAATACTCCCATAGATCCATCTTCGGTCATGGATACCACTGGTTTTGGAATTTGTCCAAATATCATGCCATAATTGATATTTTCAGCATGGGACATAGATAAAGCCCAAAGAGTACATGATTCCAGACTGTTATTTCTAATTCCTCAGGAACACAAATAAATGCTTACCAAACTGTATGGTATCATAACCTAGAAGGCCAGAACCCAAGTCATCAGCACCATGAAAACATAAAATGTATAGTTCAACAGTTCCAAATAACTATTAAGTTGTGTCTTCATTTTGTGTTACTTGGCAGTCTGTAAGCAGCAGTAGTCATCCACTGGGAACCCCTTCTTCAGCTATCACCTCATACCCTCACACACCAACGCCATCACCAGAGGAAGCCACACGAATGGATGATGATATAGACTCACTTAAAAGTTTTGGAAGTGTGTGTAGTGCAATGTCTTGTGACCATGCATACTTTGCTCGCAATGGTACAACATTCTCTGGCCGACGTATGAAGTATGTTGTCCATTGCCCTCCGCACATGGATGGTACAGAAGAATACCTCACACCTACACAGAGGGCCAATAGACAGATACGTAGGCTTAAGGTAATGAATGACAGTAAATCTTTGGTTTGACAACCAGAGTTTAACATGTTATTTATTAATAAGACATTGTAATTGGGTGAGGACAGTATTTTAATGACTGACAGAACAAACTGTGAAGCAAAGAGATGAAACTTTGTAGTGAAATTTGTAAAAATGGAACCTTAATTCCACTGGCCAAATCATATTGTGTAAACTAAAATAACTTTTCCCCTTTTTGTTGTTGGTGCTACTCCCTGTAATCAGGTGCTGACAAATACTTTGTATTGATGATATATGTATTTCATCAGTACAGAGTGTGTGATATATGTATCATCAATACACAGTATATGTCAACATCTGATTACAGGGAGTAACAATTACATCCAATAGGAGAAAAGTTATCCGTTTTTAGTTGACGCGATTTGGCATACATATATATATACATAGGCCAAATTTTATGAACTAAAAATAGGATAACTATATGTATGAGTGTATAAAAGAATTCAAGAAGTAACACAAGAATTTAAACCAAATATAAATATATGTAGAAGTGAAGATGGTAAAATACTGACAGAAAATGAAGATGTTCTAAGGAGATGGAAAGAATATTTCGAAAGCATACTAGCAAGCAACTCAGATGAAATAGACAGTACATCAGTCTACACAGCTGAAAACGAAGATATACAACCGAGCTACGAAGAGGTGACACATGTAATTCAATGCCTGAAAAAACATAAGGCAGCAGGAACAGATCAAATAGTGGCAGAATTCTTAAAAAAAAGGAGGAGAAACCTTATGGAGAAGAATCCACCACCTTGTCAAACTGATCTGGACACAACATAAAATACCTGAAGATTGGTCTACAGGAATTATACACCCTATACACAAGAAAGGAGAC
>Ga0123352_10012490_pt1 | contig 13425 bp, 5 predicted proteins | sample TergutLab28metaG_FD_89700 | JGI IMG/M metagenome (GOLD analysis project Ga0123352, IMG submission 89700) | Labiotermes labralis P1 segment gut microbial communities from Petit-Saut dam, French Guiana - Lab288 P1 | ecosystem: Host-associated > Arthropoda: Insects > Digestive system > Gut ...
TAATTCAACAGAATAGTCGCAAGCTCCTGATGATGGATATATTAATGTCCGAAACATGTTGAGCACATAACAAGTGAAATAAAATAGCAAGTGACATCAAGTTGGTCTTTTATTCTTCAACTAACACAATGATGCACGGTCCAATAAACATAAGATTCACACATTTCTGGGTACGTACGAATATTTGTGTAAGCATGTTTATTCGTTCACTTCTATTTAAGAATGCATATTATGTATTAAAAATATTTATTTCATAGTTATGCTTATTCAGTAATAAAGGTGCAGGCACAATTGTCCCTGTAAATGCTACGATGGCATATGTGGGAGCGTACCTCGGAGGTACAGCTCCATTCAGTATTAACTTCGGCACTAGAGGGAAATGAGCATTCGATATCCACACCCCAGTCCATTGAACTCTGAGTAAAGATACCCGCTGGCGTCTAGAAATTTTCCAAAAATCTATAAGCAACCTCAAAATTCCAGTCGCCAGAAGGGTGAAAAACAACAAGTTCCATATCTAGGATCCACAAATACCAGGCACCACCGTAACAAGTCGCCCGGGATTTGGATCCCCGATACCCACTGGGGATGACCCCAGAGGTGGTCATGCCGCTTTAGAGAAGAGAAAAATCTTTAGTCCCTGCCCAAAATCGAGCCAAGGTTAATCGGTTCTTCAACTCGTACTCAAGTAGCTCATACCTATTTATTTATATTCATATCCGTAATATACTGGGTTGAAAGTATTAATATTGAGCCATGGGTTGTTCGTTAGTCTCCCTCCTCTCTCATAGAGCTGTATCGTGTCCGTAACACACAGTACAGTACATACCGCAATGTGTTCTTTAGCTGAAACGTACTCGAGTACAAGCGTCGTCTATGAATCACTAAACCAGCTCGCATCATCACGAAACAATTCAAAGCAACTTTATGCAACGTATTTTTCAACTTGGTCAGTCAGACTCAGCTGGGAAACGGACATTCTTATGAATAACAGTTCCGGTAAATGTATGGACAGACTGTAAGACGATTCTCAAACCCAGGTGATTCAGCTACGTTAACTATTCTTGGCGAGTTCACTATCGTGTGGCAACTGTAAATCATTTCAGGAGAGTCTGGTGTCGATGAACAGAGTGACTGTAACACAAACACAACGGTATGTCGTGGTGTTACAAATCTTGACACCATTCTGAAATCCACACATTACCATTTAGCGTCAGATTTTAGCACACACTCCAGTACTTTTACACAATGAAGCCTGTAACACACAGACTTAACACTTTTCCTTAATAAGTCAAAAGGAACTGTGGCAAAAGCGTCTCGAACGTATTGTTCTAATTCATCAAGTGTTCTTGGTTCTGGTCGGCACACATCCACAGAATGCTTCTCTTCAGGCTGCGATTGTCGCCCTGTTATGCCAGCATCATCTCTCAAATTCGACGACCGCATACCTCAAGGAACAGAACTCGTGATCGAAGTGGGATCTGTGTTGAAGTCTTCATATGTGACCTCGGTAGTGATTTCACAGGTGAGGGGATCATACCACTGGCCGTGTATGACCAGCAAAACACGTAATCCTGTAAAAAATGCATTCGGCTGAGGTGCAGCCTTGTTTGTACGTGCGATTCAACTGAATCTCTTCAAGTGTTACATTAAAAAAGCACAGTCTTATACAACACCTATACAAGTTTTCCAGATTACTGTTTTCGTCTCTATTAATAAGCCATTATCAGACCATTTTCTTTATCAAGAACCGGTCAGTGATAACACTGTTTTCTGTTGTGTCCCACTTAGATTTGGCTGTGAACAAATTTGATTTTATGTTTGTTATAAATCGAAAACCCAACACATGACAACCAGAGGAATGTGACATGCAGTGACAGAAAGGCGTCTTTTGACACAACCGACATGATTCCACCGCAGTGCTGGCGCGGATATAAGGTAACCTTACCCGTGATATTGTTCTCTGGAGTGACTAACTGCATCAGTATAGCATCCCATCTGACATTACGTAGTTACTCACGTACTTTATATTCACTCTGTTTACAGCTACAGCAATATATGAGGAGAACGGCAGTGGAACAAAAGCATCGTAGTTCTAACACAGGCCCACAACTGTAGTTTCTCACAACAGTATTTTCTACATCTGCCAGTGTTTGTAGACATCAAGGGGGCACTAAATTTCGCGATCATTATTTACGTGCAACGAGTACATTTCAATAGCTATAATTATATATACATATATACAGCCAACGCAAAATCTCACTATACAAAACAAACCAATAGAAAAGACGTGTAGCAAACACACACAACGAACCATGGTCTTCTGCTGTAGTACAAGACCATTTTAATAAGGATGCAACAAAAACCGCGATACAAGAATTAGATTAGGAATGCATAACAGCTCAAAGCATATGCTACCAGTACATAAAAAACAATAAGAACAACAAAATTAATCACCAGGTGTAAAATTCTGGAGTGTTAACAGCTCGTGATTTATGTTGTTACCCCATGCTGCTAGAATGTATCAATTAGCCTTTAAGGGTTAAAACATGGTGGAGCTACGTATTGTGTTAACACGAGGGGGTGATGATAAGGACTTAGCCAGACCTACTTCCCGATGTCGTAGGACGGAATCGATAGTGTCGTTGCAAAGAGGGGTCTGTTCATGTGCCGAATTGCAAGTCTTTGCATGTTACAGAGGCTGAAAGGAAGCATGTCACGTGACGCGCGCGATTTCAACAACATCGAGACGCGAGATGTCATTAGGTTTTTTTTTTCCTGCAAGGCAAGGCGCCGAAGGAAATTCACGCCATTCTGATAGAAATATTAGGGAAACATGCACCATCGTATGCGACTATCAAAAACTGGGTGGCTCAGTTTAAACGTGGTGATTTTTCCACCTGTGATGAAGCTCGTCCTGGCCGACCCAAAACAGTGACCCACCCCAGAGATTATTGATCAAATTCACGAGCTAATCTTGGAAGACCGCCGTATTTCGGCTAAACGAATAGCTCAGCAACTCGGCATCTCACGTGAGTAAGTTGGATCCATCATTCATGAAGGTTTGGACATGCGGAAGCTCTCCGCGAAGTGGGTCCCGAATTGCCCGAACGCGGATCAAAAACGTCAACGGTGCCGGTCGTCTGAGCAAATTTGGAATTTTTTCGGAGCGGTCCGAATGATTTCCTGTCGCGATTGGTGACCATGGACGAAACCTGGTCATATCACTATGATCCGGAGACAAAGCAACAATCAATGGAGTGGCAGCATAGCGGCTCACCCCTCCCCAAAAAATTCCGAGTGCAAAAATCCGCAGGAAAATTTCTCGCCTCGATTTTGGGGGATCAAGACGGCATTCTCCCCATTAATTATCTTCCAAAGGGTCAAACTATGAACGCCGAGTATTACTCATCTTTGTTGGTGCAAGTGAAGGACATCTTGAAGGAAAAACGCCGCGGGAAGGTCACAAGGGTGTATTGTTCTTGCACGACAATGCCCCGGCTCACCGGGCACTTGCAACCCAGAAGAAAATGGCCTACCTGGGCTTCCATTGTCTTGATCACACACCTTATTCTCCGGATCTGGCCCCGTCAGACTACCACCTGTTCCCTGGACTGAAAAAACAATTGAAAGGTCGCCATTTTTCGTCCGACGTGAAGTTTATTGCTGCCGCGGAGACCTGGTTGAACGGACAACCTTCTGAATTTTTTGTTTGAGTGGCCTGCAAAAGTTAGAGCAACGGGCTACGAAGTGTATTGAGCTTCGTGGGGAGTATGCTGAATAAATCCCGAATTTGGTCGCTGTAGCTTGTTTCCTTCCTGGTCGGGCTAAGGACTTAGAAACACCCACTCGTAAAGTGGTGATTAAACAATATATGAGTGCGCTTGTCGGTATTTATTTGATACAGTGATACTAGTGCACGGATATGAACAAGATGGATGACGTTTACATCTTACCGTTCCGTCCACATCTCGCATCAGCTGACACACATATAAGAAATTTATTACACACTAGCTTTAATATGTTCTCATTTATATGCATACTAAACTACTTCATTTTCAGCACCTACAAACACAATGTAATATGGATAGGTATAATACATTTTGTATTTGTTGTTTATTTAACGAAGCTGCGACTATATAATGTAGAACGAATGGATGATTTTGAATAATGTTTTTGTAATAAGAATGACCTGGGTTAGCGTAATATTCCGGCATTATGTCTGGAGGAAATGGAAAAAACTCAGGACAATTAGTGTCTTTGCCTGGATTCGAACCAAGTCAGAAAAGTTATTCCATTCATTGCCGCCAACATATAAATTCCATGCCTATACCAACGTACAAGAGCACACCACATAGTAAACAAAACGCACAGCTTTGAGACAACAAGAGGAAGTAACACAACCACGCATTTTTTAGAAAAAGAACCAATGGACGTCAACAATACTTCCCTATCACATTACTTTACATCGCTTCTGATATGTTATATTGATACATATATATATATATATATATATATTGTAAAGTTTTGACTTTTGTATTGACTGTAACGCACAAAGACTGAGATCTCAATCTAGCATGGAAAAATGAAACTGCTAAGGTAATTGAACTGTATGCACTTCAACGGCTTGAAAATGACCGCCTAGTTGTCGAAACATGTAGTCGTGTTCTCCTCTGCTGTAATATAATAAATAGTTGTGTTGAACGTAAATGTTAACTACCATGTAATATATATACACACACACACATACAACGGGATATCCAAAGTGAAAATTAGAGAAGTTGCCCGTTAAGAGTGTTCGGTACCTATCACCACACCATCAAAATACAGGCCTACTTCGAGACCTACTTATTCTCAAAAACTGAAATTTGCTTAGCATTCAAAAAATATATACCTTCAGAGTAGCGTTCGAAATTTTTATCAAATAAATGGCAGAAGACCGGGACGGTGCCCGCGAGCCGCATGTGTGCCTGTAAAAATACTTCTCTTAATGCCACGTATGTAATTTACGATGTTTTAATCAAAAAATAAGGCATCCCATTACATGTCTGGACAGGCCCTTAGGTCCTTAGGGCTCCAGGACGTTGAGGCTTCCAGTTCATAGACGTTCGGCACACGAAGTTGGCACGGTTGCCATCTCCACGAACCGGCCGGCTTTACCCCGCAGGGGACGCTGTTAGAGGCTGAATCGATCCCACAGCCATAGCGTTGCCTGAAGGATTAAGTCAATGACAAATGCCAATGACCTCATCTGGAATCGAACCCGCGACCTTCCGGCTTGTACGCAGCGCCTCAACCAACTGTGCCACTGCGGGCCCTCCTCGTTTCAACTTCATGTATGTATAAATTCCATCGTTTTGTCGTCTCCCTGAAAACGGTGAACATTCGCTGCAACATGTAGGAGAACTCACACGTACAAATAATTTGTAATGCCTTACATATTTTATGTTTATTTGTTAGTACAGGTAATTACAATCACAATGGACGGAATGAATAATCGTTTACATGCAAAACAGACTGACCGTGAACAGCGTTCTAATAGATTTACGAAAGAAAGGGAAAGACAAATAACTGAAAGAAACCTATTGTAGCTAGATAAACAGAAAGAGGAAGCCATCAAATAAAGGGCACACTTCTTATTTTCAGTAATAAAGTGGTACACTTTCCAACGAACAGTAATTCTTTGGTCGCGAACAGAAAGCGCCGACTGCGTTGTCTCAGGCAGTCAAAACTGTTGTTACCGTACGTGGAACTTGATAAACCCATGCCTCTTGCCTAAGTTTCATTCTAAAGTGCGGCCCCCGAAGCTCGTCTAGCTGGTTACCTATGTTCTGCAGCTTCAACTATGATTTCCTCAAGATCCGTGCCAATATTAACACCGTATTTTACCTGGTTAATTAACAATCAAACTTATCTGGCCTCGTAATGTGCTGTCACAAAACTACTCATGTATAAAGCAAGACAGCCGCAGTATTACGTATAAAGTAATATTGCGGCGCTTTCGTGCAACCACTGTTGCAGTGAAAAAGCAGTAAGTAATATATATTCTGAGTGTGTGTTTGTAGCCTTAGGTATCCAGAATGCAATGCGCATGTGCCATATTGTCATCTGTAGCCTGCGCGGCTCTACAATATTTTATACATTGCCTCGTAAACGGCATGATTGTCGAAAAAAAAAAGTTACTGAACATAAAATGTGTGTTTTGATTTTCTGTACTCTTGTCTGAAACAATTCTCATCCTAAAAATAATTCAGCGAAATATTATCAAAAACGTACATTGGTCTTCGCGTACAGCGCCTGTTCTTCTTGTCAGATTTTAATGAAGCTTCAGTTTTCTCGACAGATCTTTAAAAAATACTCAAATATCAAATTTCATGAAAATCCGTCCAGTGGGAGCCAATTAGTTCCATGCAGACGAACGAACGGACAAACAGACGGACGGATATATAGTCATGACGAAACTAATAGTCACTTTTTCGCAGCCATCGACATAAATGAGATAAAGGACTAAATGGTAGGTCAATTCAGGCCCAACAACGAACGAACTTCATTGGACTGTCAGGATAAACTCGATAAAACCTGGTTTAGACAGCCATCTCTCCAATACGACTACTACAAATATCAGAACAAAGTACTCTTAGACCACGGCAGAGAGTCTCATGAATCGACTACCTCCATATCTCCCTTGACCTGTTACGCTCACCCCACCACCACCAAGCTGTCTTGCCATTTCGCTCACATGAATGGTGGTACCGTTAACCACTTGACGTACGTCGATAGCCACGAGCACTGTAAAGTTAGTGACCGGAGGCCAGACTGAGGCAGCACTGAAGGATATTACAGTAGACACAACACTTGTTAAAGAGTGAGGTGCTCCGAGCGCCGTCATCCCCACCATTCAGGGGACTGCTTTCCGTAATCTCATTACAAACCCGACAAAGAACGATATCTTCACCTCCGTGCAGTCGAAACAATTTCTTTTTTAACTGGAGCCACAGAATGGATACCACGTTTACCATGCAGCACTCTGTTGGCATAATAGTCTGTTCAAACCAACACCACGACATCCTGTTCGCACTCTGCAGCTGTAAACCGAACTTGCATAGACGAAGATATCCATTATGAATACAAGGCTTCCGGTAAACCGGTTTCAAGTAATAATGTACCTGTTCTACGAAACTGAGTATGTACACACGCCTGTGCCCCTCGGTACTTTAACAGTACATAACACATAGGTATTAATCCATCCCATCCGTTTCTTAATTTCTCAGTCGAAATGCACCGATTCATGGATGTAGGCATGATAAAGGTAAATTTGTTTCTGTCCACGTCATGAAAACATACAGGAAGAACAGAAGTATAACTCCACACATTCTTAAAGTCAGCGCGACATGGAAAGAGTTAATATCAATACGCGGCCACTTGCCCTCGGAAAAGTACCCTGGTACCCACTAAACAGGAGGGCGGGTGGGTCCCGCCCGAGCCGGTCTGGACATTTTGGAGAACAGAAATATCTCCTGCTCTTACCAGGATTCGAACCCCGGACCATCCACCCAGTAGCCTAGGTAGGCTATAGTAGAAAATATAGACTAAAATCTTTTAGCTTTTAACTGACCAATAAATAAATAAATACATGTCAATGCCGCAGCATATCGTGTCGTAATCCAAGTCGACTGCGGTATTTGACACCTCGAACTCTGGTGCAGCAGGTTCATATCCCACCCGACACAAGAAGCTCCGCAATCCGACGTGTTTGTTGTATACACACTGTCCTGTGTAGGTAGATAATGAGATGGACAGGACTCACACTCGTGAACTCACAGCTCAAAATCAGTTTAAATTAAACAGAACCTCCACGATAAACGAAGAATAGGTCAATAATATAAACAACCAAGTAGATGCAACAATAATAATTTTATTAATAATTTCAATCAGCTCAACATGTTTCGGGCGATAATTTCGCCCATCCTCAGGAGCGCTAGACTGTGTTTACAGCTTGTGGTATAAAGCACTGACGATGCTGCCAGCAGGCAACATCGTCGGTGCTTTATACCACAAGCTGTAAACACAGTCTAGCGCTCCTGAGGATGGGCGAAATTATCGCCCGAAACATGTTGAGCTGATTGAAATTATTAATAAAATTATTATTGTTGCATCTACTTGGGTGTTTATATTATTGTATCAATGATGCACGGTCACACAAACATCGTATTCGAAAAATATGTCAAGAGATTGCCACGAAAGAAAACAGACCAATTGTGTCTAAAACATGTTGACAGAAAACAGACCGCAACAGCGTTACTGAAAACGGTGAAAAGACTCGAAAACACAACAAACATTTTGGTCTAGAGAGGTGAATTTATATGAACAGGCAATAATAAAATGTTATGTAATTATCCGAAGAATTGTTTTGTGCCAGAAAGGAACGTCAAAATTCAGATCGTCTAACATGCACCTACATCTCAGCTATTCTGCTGAAACTAACTCGGAAACAGGAACAAAATTATATACCAAATATCAGATCCTTAACACTAACAAATTCAATTAGACTAAATTATCAGATCCCAAAAACTGAAAATTTAAATTATACTAATATCAGAAACCGAAACACAAAGTAATTTCGCAGACCTCAAAACATAAAAAGTTTCACACATTCAGAGCTTACAGTAGTCAATCAGAGCATCGGGTTGTGGAATATCACTTCTTTACACTACGTTAACACTTTCTTATTATTGAGTAAAGTGGCTGAAGTTTATTTCATTTCGAGTTGGAATTTAAATTTTCAAATATTCAGACGTTCGTCGAAATGAAGTGTAGGTGAAATCCAGTCTATAGGCAGCCGTCAAATTCGGCGAATTCACACTACGCCTTCCGAAAACACTTAAAACTAATTTATGATAAAAATATAGGTTTATGTAGATAAAGCGGAGATAAAGCACTTAGCAAATACGACGTAAAACTATATATGTAACCGTCAGGCATATCTTGCGAAAACGAAGAAATAAGGTCAGCTGTCACGTACGGAAAATACAGAGGTCAACAAGGAATATTATGTACAGAAATAAGTAACTAAATTGCAAAACCATTAAGTTTTAAGTCCGACTAGCCTCAAACGTATGACGGAATTATCTGCAGTACAGCAAACGTTACACTTTCTTACAGGACGTACTTTATTTTGTTCCTTTCATGTATGCCTCTGTTTTCCTGCTGGATACACCGGTTAACAGGATGCAAATGGCTTACTATGGAATGAATCTTGAAGAAATATCGTTATAGGAAGGCGCAACAAAGAATATACGCTGAATTTAAACTTACTGTTGAAATGTATGAGTTTCGGACACCATGTTTTTTTGAGAGCTAAAAGTAAAGGTCACTCACTCCATTAACACGCCTGTGTGGACAAAAAGGACAGGTGGAGGTAGGGCTCCAACTGGTGTTCATTATTATTATTATTATTTTACTGGGTTCCTTTTTGTTGCGATTCTGCCTTGTGTTTTGTGTTTCGGCAGTGAGGAATTTCGTAAACTGTGCACCTCACCAACTACAGTCCTGGTGAGCAAATAAAAAAAGGATGAGATGGGAGGGGCATGTGGCACGTATGGGAGACAGGAAAGGTGCATACAGGGTTTTGATGGGGAAACCTGAGGGAAAGAGACCACCGGAAGACCTGTCTCCCTTAGGCTCCGCTTGAGGCACTACTGAATACTTCAGCGTTTTGTTTCTTATTTACAGGTTACTCTAATCCGTTGACCTCCGATAGAAATTACCCTGCATCAAGCATTAGAAAGTAAAAATCTTTAATGTTTATTAAGACGAAGATACTGTAGTTTTCGGTGATTAAATGTCTTACTGTTTCTACATGCGAATTTTTTGTATGGGTACAGCTAGATTAATATTGGAAGGAAGATGATAATTTACTTAATAAATTAGACAATTGGGATTTTTTTAATAAGATGAACAGAACATAATTCAGGACAACAAAAGTAATATTCAAAAGGTAAAGGTAAAGGTATAACTCTACTCTTCCATGACCGCGGCACTAGAAGGTGGTGAGTAATATTCAAAAGGTCTGGAAAAGAAAGAAAGAAAGAAATAGGTACGTTATAATGTTTGAATTGATATGGCTTGGAGGGATGTTTTTAAATAATGGATATTGCCTATGGGAGTAGAATGAGGTAAAGCCTACACATACTATTGCTAGACATGAAAGCCTCGAACTGAGAAAGCTTCTTAATCCTTTGGCCCTGGAGCTGGACATTTACAGTTCAGCACACCATTTATGTAAAATATGAATAATTTATGAACCAAGAAGGGTAACATTAGGAAATACATGACATTGTGTAGAGGAATAAACGAAGATGGCGACAGAAAGTCTAAAAAATAATTAAATTATTTGTTGACTAATTATATGAAAAGCGTACTCTGGGGAGTAGCCGTAAGTCTGTCCTATATATAGGATGCATGGTGCCTAAAGGTTAAACAGAAGCAGCCTTCTATACAACGAAAGGGATGTGGAAGGAATGAAGAGTTCGTGGTTTAGTCGTGGTACTAGCTTGGTATCTGCTTGGATGGCCTGCGGAAAAACCAAGAAAATTCTCATTCGAACCAGATAGCTCGCGAATAAAATACCGCTACACCAGCATGTTCGCGTTTTTGTGGTAACAAATTATAAACACAAACCTATTAAAATTGTAGACACAATACATTAAAGTTGCTCGTGCGCCTGCCATGACGGTATATGAGGAAGTACCGGTACAGTACATCTCCACTCATTCTTAATAGCTACAGGAGACGGAAGTGAGTGGTTAGCTTCATACCTCGGCCGCTTCACCCCCGGGAACGGTTCCCGACACCCATTTAATAGGAAGCTGGATGGGCCCCCGAACAGTAACGACATTGTGGAAATCGGAGCAATCTCTTTCCCCTCCCAGGAATCGAACCACGACTACTCGACTTTCCAACCTGTAGCTTGGTCACTACAGTGAATGAGATATCCCGGTAGGGGTAAGCATAAACTTCGAAATTGAAAATTCTCAAAACTTAAGAAATCTTGAAATTACATTTCAATTTTCGTGTAACTGAACACCAGTCGCTTCGTTTGGAAATTCAGCGACTCTTTCCAAAGGATTCCCAATTTACGCGTAGAATTTTTGATACGCAAACTCTATCGATGTGAATAACAATAACATAAACGGAGATATGCAACTTCTTGGCATACATTTCACCTACGCCCATTTTTAAACTAACAAACTATCATTAAAAACTTAGAATTGTATTTGAGGGTTGGGAATTCAATAGTCCCAACAAATTTTACAAACATGAAGTGAAGTTACAGGTTATACGCATAATACGGGTTTTAAGGTTTTCGCAGCGGTGCAACTGACAATCCAGTTCCTCTGCGATATGCCGCTGCGTCACTGGATAATAGTATCCCGACGTTTCGGGGCAACCCAGTGCTCACATTCAAGGATCGATAAGTCTAGGACATTTCAACTCTAGGTGACGAGGCCACGACCTTCTCTCGAAACGTCGGGAACCGATTATACACTCAGGCAGTGTCACATCCCAGAGGAACGAGATCCTTTACATGGACAAGGTCATAATGCGTCTGGTTCAATAACCCTTGACGCAGGTTAACACTGGAGTATTTAACAACTCGCTAATATTATTACCTTAACGGATTTGTGTTGTTTGGGTTTGGTATGGCACTGTCACCAGTAACCAATGTGTTAAAACATTTCAAATGTTTCTCCCAATGCACATACCGGAGGGGGGGGGGTGGAAATTGGACCAGTAGACTTCAGCATTTACTGTCTAAATGGGTTCAATTCTACATCACTAGTCCGAAGTCTGCTAAGAGCACAAATATTTCCTCCTCTCTCCCAAAGGAAGCACTGCTATTCGCAGTTATATTTTTTGGGTGTTCGATTTATTTAACTGTAATGCGTAACGCGTAATGAAAACTACATTCTTATCGACATAACGTGTAGGAACCATCACTGCGTGACACAACGAGTGTGATCCGAGCGTGGGAGAGTACGATGTAAGTACTTTATCACACGCCACATCAGCAAGCTTAGCCAGAATGCTGATGATAAGAATATGATCTATACACAGCGAAATCAATACAAATACAAAGAAACGTAAGGGACAAAACAGTTACTTACGTATGTTATCAAACTGGAATTTTCTCCAAGATATTAATGCCTATGACACCACAATTCGGTCTTCTGAAATCAAGCAGTGACATAATTTTCCACAGCAGACATGTCCATAGTGTTTGACACCAGGGCAGTGCTTTTAACAAGACAGGCAAATGTACGTACCGTAACATAGTGGCACTTTCGCTCGACCACTGTTGCATTCGAAACGCAACAATACGTTCCTTTGTATTGTTGATGACCAAGTGTAGCTGACAATATAAAAAATGTTCAGCGTTGCCATAGCAATGCAACAACGGGATGCCTTTTTACTGTTACCCAGCTACAATATATTGATTACTGTTGTCAACAACACAAATGTTGATTCATGACAACAATCAAATTGTACGGAATAAATAGCGTCAAAATACGTAATACAATACTGAAAATGACCTTAATGTAAAATGGCAGATATTTTTGCCCATTTTAAGCAAATATGGATTTCCTCGACAGATTTTCGTAGAAGACCCCCAATAAAAAATTTCACGAAAATCTGTCCAGTGGGAGCCGCGCTGATATGTGTGGACAGACTGACATGATGAGGCGAGTGAACAAGTTCGGAGTATGGCGTGTACCCCTTCTACCACATGGACAAATGGTCAGTGCTATAAAATCTCATTGCCGTACCAAACAGACTTGAAACCCCGTTCTTTGAACCTCGAAACAGAAATATCATTAAAAACAAATACAACCGCATTTGTGCTACGGTATATCGCCTACTGAAATTAACGAAACACAACCTTGCTTTGTGCTTCACTGCACATTTCTGGTCTCCCAGCACGTGTGGTGCCAGTGATGCTTAAACAAATGGCCCGACGTTTATAAAACGTGCAGAACGTCAGTCTTTCGCCGAGGTGTAAATGAGATTTGAGCTCTTTTGGCATTTTACGGAGAGTAGAATGGTATTTCCTTACAAACGTTTCGGGGACTCCACTCTTCGTAAAATCCCAAAAGAGCGCAAATCTTATTTACAAAACTTGGTACGAGCTTTGAAATTCACAGCTTCGACATAACCAAAATGACAGTCGTGCAGAAGTCCAATACAGGGGCCACATCAGCGCCAGGTAAAGGAGGGCAATGAAATTCTGTGTGTTGATAAATGTTCAAAAAAAAAAAAAGACAAGGGGTAAACACTTGCGAATTTTCGAAAAATGCGGGCAGCAGTGAAAAATCGCGTACTGGGCCACAAACAACAAGTCCAAAAACCAAATCATTTGTTGGATGA
>Ga0123352_10012492_pt1 | contig 13423 bp, 9 predicted proteins | sample TergutLab28metaG_FD_89700 | JGI IMG/M metagenome (GOLD analysis project Ga0123352, IMG submission 89700) | Labiotermes labralis P1 segment gut microbial communities from Petit-Saut dam, French Guiana - Lab288 P1 | ecosystem: Host-associated > Arthropoda: Insects > Digestive system > Gut ...
AAAAAAAAAAAAAGCACACGCACATTAAAGAATCAGTTAACTGATTATACACAAGAGTAAAATTTTAGTTTCAATAACATTACAACCAACAGCCCATCACATACACTTGTCAATTATGTTACTTAACAGGCAGGCAGGCAGCCAGAGATATAAACAGACAGGCCGTAGCCAGTTTCTAATGCCTCTGCACATGAGTCTTATGTTCAAACCATACATGAATTAAGTGCTACAAATTTCAACAATTATTTGCAGTCACTAAGTCAAACATTTAACAGATCTTGTTAGAAAATTCAACATGCAACATGCCAGCATAATTACATCTTGTACTACATTGCCACACAGAATATGAATGAAGACATTACCTGGACCAGCACTAGCTATGTGGCAAGTAGCTTCAAACTCACGGGTCACTGGATTTCCAGGAAGAACGCCCGACAATTGTGATACCGTATTACTGACAGTAGAACGGAGTTTGTTCAAGACATCCATACTGATTATCAGCAGTTATCTGAAAATGAAAAAGACTGTTAAATATATTTGTGTTGTTCACTTCAAAGCAAGGAGCACAGAGTATAAAAATGACACTATCATGTAATCAGTCCTCTAAACTTGTATAAAGTTGCCAGAAAACAACATGACAATATTACTACAAATAGATGAAATGCCATTAAATAGGTTACACAGACAGAGTGGTGTATAAAATATTTACATGCTTTACTTTGTTACATTATATCACTTTATGAACCTTTTTGAAAGATGAAAGTCTGTTCTCATGACCTTCTTCAGTTCTTCCAGTACTGTGATGTTAACAATTTAAATTAAGCTGCAACTGATTTCTTCAATGTCCTTTCCAATTCATTATTCACTATAAATCTATCATATGATGTCACATTATCTTCACAATTAAAAGTATTAAATCAAGTATGTACTTAAAACATAAAGTAAAACCGGACCCAGTCCACAACAGCACATTCTTTCCCTTGCTAAATGAAACTGTGTAAGAATGTACATGCTTAACGCCTTGAAACCACCGTAATTTTGTCAGAAGCAAAATCTAGCATTTCACAGGTCAATACAGTTATACTACACATACTTACTGTCTGGCACGATAACTGAGCCACAAGGAATGGCAGCCATATATAATCAGAGCTGCCAATAGTGACAGCAGCTGTTAGGTATGCAACTGTTGTGAAGAGAAGCGAGACAGGTGTCAATTTAAGCTTTGTATGTGTCACTCAACTTCTTGTTTCTCCAACTGAAACAACATGAAAATACATTAATGACAAGCTGCAAAAATTCCATATGCCTGGTTGACCAGATTTTGTACAGTGGGACTTAATATTTTAAGCACATTTATTACAGTTTAACCTTGCACACTAAAATGTTCATCAATCCACATGCAGTAAGCAGGAAGCACCAGATAATGGTGAGATTCCCAGATATCTCAAGAATTGTGGGTCCTCAATATGGACCAAAATTCATGTCATCCATCCGGCCCCTTGATTTTGAAGGCAGATCCTAGATTTCTGAAAATTTGAAAACCCCTGTTTTACATCTAGGAAAGAAGAGAACATCCTATACTTAGTGGTCTACATATCAATAAAACAAATGCAAGGCAAAAAATTATAACCCATTCTGTTAAGTACAAAATAATCATACGATATATAAACTCCAACGTAATGGTAGGAAAGGTGAAAATGATACAGGGTAACGTATTTGACAATGTTAATATATCATTGCTGTATGCAATTCTTTTTTTAATATGAAATAAAACATGACAGGTGCAATAAATATTTTCTGTGCACTTTAGTACATGTTGCTAAAATGAATCCTGGCAGTCTAAATGTTCTCTCACCAAAATCAAGCCTGAATAGCTAACACTACTACATAATTCACTAATATGAAAGCTCACCCCCCCAACCTTGGAGCTATAAATACTTCTGCTGACCTTTAATTTGTGAAAAAACATATCATGAGAGTCTGTACATTTCTGTCACTAAAATTAAAACTTAATGCATAACCTAAATGATTTCAAGTTTATATCTTTTGCCCTTACACCTCAAAGTCTACCATTTGTGGATCAAATGCTTGTGGTTTTGGTGATTATGTCATGTATCTTCAGTACTATGACATGAGGGTGTGACTGTCTTCTGTTGATAACCCAGTTTAAGATAGAATGAAATGTATAATATGTGAGAAGTACTTAAGATGTAAAGTGACATACACATTATATCAACCATTTTCACAGAAATATTGGTATAATGCTATGGTTAAGAAACAAAAGTATGTAGCAGAAATAATACAAGGGGTTTTGTAAAATACTGGGCCTGACATGTGTTAGAAGTGAAGCACTATTCAGGACTACAATGATAACGTGAAACTCATGTGTTATGCTGTTTGTAAATCATGCACTAAATTTTTTTCAGTTACTCAGATGACAGGGTGTAACTCACTGTGTATCAGAACATGAAATCCATGTTCACATTACTTAAGTCAAATTGTATATTCACAGTTCCTTCCTTCTTTTGCATGTATTCCTGCAGAACAACAATACATGCATAGAAATTTGAGAAGACATGTGCTAGTGACCAGCATTAGGGCTTATGAAAATATCAAGGCACTTAAATACACAATCCTTTCATACAAAACTGTAATGCAGCAAGACCCTGAATGATGAAAATTCAATATTACACTTCAGTACAGAGAAAATAATAAAATTAGCACAATATGTAAAATGTGGACACCACTGCACAAGTCAAAACACTTGCATGCCTAAACATGCACAGTAACAAACATCAGGTACTCATTCATTTCAGAGTCTGATGATAGGTCCATTGCCTCTTCCAAAGCAAGTTCTCCACAGGGTGTTATATAGTATTTCCTCTTTAAATCTGTAGTATCTTCCCATTACCATAAGGTCACCCAGTAGCTGCTTACATCTTCTTGCTTTGTCTTCTGTCACTTCTATCCTTCCTTCTACCCATCGTTCAATAACGTGTTTTAGAAGGAAATTCCTATGCAAGACGTATACAAGACGTTAAATTTCACACTGTGCTCAAACACACGCAGTTCGGTTCACGCAGCTGTCATTCTAACCATGTTCACAGTTTTCTTAGACTGAGATAACTAACCGACTCTGACGGTTTATTTCGAAGGCCAGGGAAAACGGCTTACGCACAAGATGTGGATGCGACTTTCGGCAACAAAACGATAAATCCACATTTGTACTGGGAAGGCACAATGTTATCCAGTTCCCAGTAGCTTTACAGATTACCGAACAATTCAACCAGGCACATATGGATTCAACAGCTTCATTCGGCTTCACTTATTTTCGTTCAAAATTTAGTGGGAGGTGGGATCGTTACTGAAACGGGTGGGTGTCACACATCACTAGCTGCAATATGAAAATCACCATTCGCCGTATACATACTATACACTAGAGCAATCAAAAACCAACACAGGTCACAAAATAGTGGATAAAAACAAATTTTTTTTCTCCCAGAAGTTGTCCATCTTCAGCGATACAGTAAATCTAATTGTGCCTGCCTAGTCGGTACTGCAATTAAATGTAAACCTCCAGCGATCTACTACATGAGCTCCCTGAGGATGGACACACACAGCTGAAACATACATCTCTGATTGCGCAAGTATGAAAATCAATATTTTGATGTAGTATCTAAAGTGAGTTGTAATGATAAACATACGTGTGTGTGTTTCAGCCGATTCGTACGCTCAATACTATGTCTGCTACGAAACATTTATCTTCTACCAAGGAACTGTCACATACAAAACCAACACCTTGAGAGACTTGTGACGATTCATAGCCCTGGTTAATGCATGGTGGGCAACTTGATAATGACAAAATACGTCATTGTGTTTGACACAGTAAATTTCGCGTAAACTACCTCACGACATAGCCCGACATCTGCTGTAGAGATATAGGAATCACGAATAAGAGCGAGCGTAGGAACGTCTGTATTCAATCACACAATGTACGCAAAAAGCGGGTGCTACGAAGTTTTGCAAAAAAAAAAATAATAATAATAATAAATTGTGCTACGCAAGGGGAGACAGTTTTGCCCATCAGAGGCTGACCATATTCTCGTGATGTCCTAAGCCAAAAGCGTCTGGTAATTAGGGCAGCCTAAATTAAAGGTGGCCTAATGGGCGCAACGAACTTTGGTTACTTGTAGGATATACTGACAGGATTTTCCGTCGTCATTAGTTGTGGGCAAATACCAGGGTATAATTAACAAATGGGGCACGGTCCGCACACCCACCCTATCCACGGTGGCCTTCAGCTTACGCGACCGAGCCACTCTTTACTCAGTCCCATGCCATATATCCGCCGGTCTATCTGTTGACGAACCAATGCTCTCGAGTGAAGACACGAATAGGACAATATGTCCGAAAATTATACCAAAAAGGTAGACTGGCCCAGTTAAATAAGATCATGGGAGAATATAAACTGGCTGTCATGGGTGTTAGTGAAGTCATATGGAATGGTAGTGGAAAAACGGAGACTACAAACGGTAACATCTTTGTATACTCAGGAATGCCTAACACAGATAATGACCATATAAGAGGAGTCGGAATATTATTAAATAAAAATATAGGGGGGTGCACTGTTAGAATGGAATCCAATATCAGAAAGTATCATTACAGCTAGGATCCAAACCAAGTTAAGGAAAATGTCTATAGTACAATGTTATGCCCCTACAGAGAATGCTGAACTTGATGAGAAGTCAGCCTTTTATAGCCTTCTGGATAAAACCTTGGTGGGTGTAAAGAGAAGTGACATAATTGTAATGATGGGAGACTTTAATGCACAAGTAGGAAATAATAACCAAGACATTGAACACATAATGGGCAGACATGGAATGCCTTGTGATAAGGAGAATGAAAATGGACAACTTTTGATTGAGCTCTGTGGGAAACATGGCCTCGTTATTGGTGGTATGGTTTTCCTACATAAGGAAGGGCACAAGGTGACATGGATACCCCCGGACAAAGATAAACAGGGGGGAAATCAAATAGACCATATATGTATAAGCCAGAATTGGAGAAAATCAATCTTAGATGCCCGGAATAAGAGAGGGGCGGACATCGGGTCAGACCATCATATGACCATGGGAATACTCAGGATCAAGACACAAAAGGTTATAAGGGAGACTATAAATAGGAGGAGGTACAACTTGAAGAGACTAGAGGACACTGAAAGTCAAAAGATATTTAAAACTAAGGTACGAGAAGGGGCTTCTGCTTTAAGATACAAGAGGTGTGAAGGAGTAGAAGAAAAATGGGAAAGAATAAAGACCACCTTCCAATACATCTACGAAAACACAGGACAGTTATCTGACTCAATTAAGACATCATCAGGGGTCAGACAAGGTTGCCTTCTGTCACCATTACTGTTCCTGCTGCTTATGGATGGTGTATTGCATACAGCCTTGGATGGAAAGAAAAGAGGATTAACTTGGAGAGTACAAGATCAATGTTTTTGTCATTTCGCTGCCCCTTTGACCCTGCTGCCTGGGATGGCCACACCATTCACGCCACCCTCAGCCAAGCTGGGAAGGCCATCAACACAGGCAAAAATGCCATTGCAGCTGTAATGTTCCTGTGCTATTGCCCACCAGTGCCACTCATGTTGAGACAAGGCTAATGGACCAATGAATGTTGGCTTACACAAAGCACAGGACTTTATTTCGCTTTCTAGTTGGTTGGTTGGTGGAAACAGCTGATGCTGCACACAGAATCAACTGGCAGATCAGATCAGAAATGTGGCTCCAAATGAGGAACAACATTAGGATTCTGTGCTGGCAATTCTGGCCACTCATACTCCATATGGTGACAAATGGATAAGCAGCAATGGTAGAACAAGGGCAAAAGAGAATGTCTGAGCCACGTCAACACATTTTTACTATGCAGGACTCTCAGTAGTTACAAAATTTACATTAGCAAAAACAGGCTGCAATCAGAATTCAGAAACTCTGTTTGACTTCACTTAGCTTGGGTCAGTTCAGGTTCCTCACACTCACCCAATACATCAGAGGGCTGTCCCTTTTTCATACACTTATTATCAGAAATCCCTTTCACTGAATACAACAGATTTATATTTTAAGATACAATTATTTTTGCAAATTACCAATATTTTACACAAACTTAATATTCTTCATTTCTGCTTCCTTAATTGTGCAGAGGTCTGAACCTGAAACAAATAAGATGCATATATTCTCATTTCCTGACTGTAACAAACAATACCATAATCAGTACATTGCAATTATCATGCCATGTATCAATCATTCGTGCAGTTAATTACAGAGAAAATGTTAATTTAAAATCACAAATTACAAGTTTTATTCTGAGCATTCTCTTACAGTCTGTATTTTTCCAAAATCATATGCCTCTAACTTCACAATGAAATATATTGTTGCTGAAGTAATAGCAATGAAGGTGTTTTATAAACACTTGTCACTACCAAAAGTTCACATTAAGGCCAATAATGTTCTTACCAAATTATATCAATTTTCCAAATCCTTAAACTCAGAGATATTGCAGAAGTTTTTAATATAATATAATTTTACTGCAACACATTTTGTTGCTAAGGCACATGAATTATGTTTCAGACATTCTATCACAAAAACTGTATGGATGGAACTTCTACATGTGAAGTAATCAGGTCACTGCAAGCCAAGTTTAAAGAATTCTGAAATTCTCGGATACATCTGGACTTTCACTTAGTGTCTCAGTATGGAAGGCAGAAGGTAGCTTTCTTCATTAAAGCAGCATATAAATATGCAAGTGACGTCAACTGTATACACGGCTGTTCCCTCATTCTTCAGCACCATCTGCATCCAGAACTCAGAAGACCACTTACCATGTTGAAAGTTGGTGCTATTTCACAACTTGCCCATTTTCTATGTTTGCATCACACACCAAAATGTATCTTATCATTAATCTGTGAGAAAACTCTCTGAAATTAATTTCACACAGACAGACTGCAGCTTCAAACACACATGCATCTGGCAGAAGTATGCATGAATTTAGATACTGATAGTAAATGGTTTCGGTTTCAGGAACTGTGCCACAACATCATATCAATCCTTCCCACAGAAGAATATTAAAATACTACATGTCAGTCATTAACACAACATTTTATTCATATACAAAGGTCCACATTCAGAAAAAACCAGAAACTACAAAACAGTTTTTATACTGTTGTTTAATACACTAACTTTTTATATACCAACTTCCTGGACTTTTAAAACTAAAATAATTTTATGTCAATTTTATATGCAGTGTTTTAATATACTACCAGATCTAACAGCCTCTAATTTTAGTGGAAACTGTCTCACAACAAGCTCAATTTATACAAGCTTATACACTGTTCACTATAGAAACTTGTAAGCATTTGGGATCCCATAATGCAGAAAACCTAAACAATGCTTAGATCTGCATTCTTGGAGGGCCTGAGTATGACCTACTAGGTCGAAACATGTCGCCCTGACATATATACCTTTGTATATGAAAAAAACGTTGTGTTAATGACTGACGTGTAGTATTTTAATTGTGTGATAACACTTCGGGATGGAAAACTTCAAACACAAGATTATGCTTTAGTTCTCTTATATTCATTTTCAAATCTCTGATTTTTGTGGACCTTTTATTCCAAGACACCCTATACAGAAATACAGCAAACCTAAAATTAACAATTAATTAACTAATAATTAACGTTAAATTTTAATATCAAACTGGTTTATAATGGCAGTTAATTTCTGGACATAGCAAAGTGTTTGAAGTCCACTGCACTGACAATAAACAACTGTCAAAACACCAGTTACAAATCTAATCCAAAACTTTGCAATTACCCCAGCTGAATCTACTCTAACCTACTCTCTCTGTCACATTTGTTGATGTCACCACATACTTATTATACCTTACTAATCCACAGACACAATCTGTACCTAGGCTACAAATGACAGCCTCAAGTAGATGCTATAATGTCTCCTAAACGCCACTAATAACAAAATCACATAAAAAGGAATGGTGTAGTTTACCTTCCTCGCTTTCCCATATGGGTCTAAAATTCCACTTTGTTTTCCTTTTCGGTTCACAAATTTCTTCTTGCCTTTGGTAACTGGCCTCCCAGTTTTAGTCTTCCCAACTGCAAGTAATTTCTGCTGTTCTAACTGTTCCTTAAATTGCTTCTCTTTGATAAGTTTGTATTCCTTATAGTTGTAACCCTTGTTTTTTGGTGGTTTAGCTCCAAGTTTGATAGCCAGAGCTACTTTAACTTCCTCCTTCTTCTCCGGTTTAAAACCTGACATTCCAAATTTAAAAACTTCAAAACGAACTTTCTTCATATCCATTTCTTTAGTCTCTATTTTCTTATTTTTCAACTCGTCTACAGGAGCACGTCTTACGTTAATGCCGGTCTTTTTATTTTTATGGACAACTACTTGTATGTTACTAGGGTCTATATTCTGCAGTTTGGAATACCTTGTAGGAACATGAGTGAGCTCTTCCATTTCTGCTCCTTAGAACCTTCTAGTGAAATGTACATGTACAAGTTTTTAAAATTCTGTCTATCCAGCTATATATACGTTGCACTGATCTGTTTTCCTATACTTTCTTTAATAACGCTGTTCGTCGCTCACATTACACGATGTAGTATAATTATTGTAAATAAAGAGCTGTACAGAACGTCAATTTCCGGACTCCTCTTAAGGTATTGTCACAACACATGGCTCGGAGTAATGGTGAAATGGAAAAACTACGTCACAACGGCACGTGCTAACATTTCAACTTGGTGCCTCCGAAACACGATGTAGTGAATTCAACACACACAGTCTCAGTCTTCGGCCCTTGTTAGCGTTGTTAAACTACACATCCAATACCCTCTTCGCAGCCCAAGACGATAATCAGTACAGTAAGTAAACTTTCTCAGAGCACATGCACAACGATTCTAACAAATTGTGTGGATTTTTCCCGTCAACAAACGTATTTTATAAAACACGTGGATATCGTCTCCGTCTCCACGAACATGCACAACACGATTTCCGTGGTTCACACTACAGACCGCAGACCATCCCTTATTTGTTTGCCTCAGCTAAGTGGCTGAACAAATAAACCCTATTATTATTTAGCAGGTTGTACAATGTTCCCACACCTTCCTGCGCCCATCTGACAATTATATTATCTTCCTCCACCAGTTGCTTCTGTCATTCCAGCCTTCTTCTATTAATCCCTTTTCTACCATCAGTCCCAAATCAGAAGTCTGCCAACGTAAGCGCTTCCCAGCTTGAAGCGAAAATTCCCACCGTCGCCCATTCAGTGTACCACATCATAATTACTGATTTGTTACTGCATCTGAAGCTGATGGACAGGTATGCTATGGACGTCTATTATCAAACTATCCTTTTCCTCCTTAATGAGTTCTTGATGATATTTCCGTTCGGTCCCTAGGCGAGAAAGAAAATTCGTGCAATATGTTCCCTAAAGAGGGAAATTAAAAGAGTTGAGAGTTTTCTTCCTAGCGATTACGGTTTTGCGCCATATTTTATTGACCAGTTTTGTATGAATTGCCAAGGCGGCAATTGTGTCGTCAAGTGACTTGCGTGCAGTTATTCCGGACATACGTTTTATTATACTACTGTAATACCCGAGACAGTCGAATAATTTCCTAGAGGCCTCTGTATACAGGTACGACAGAGTTAAAATGGACTTTAAGTGCAAAGCAGAAACTGGAGTACAGTTATTAGCAAGGCTAAGTACTAGGCCGAATTTGAATAGTTTAAACGACACGCTTTTCCCTGGTGGTATAAATTTGGGAAATGTCATTGAGATAAGCGGTGATTCTGGAAGTGGTAAAACTACTCTTGTAACCCAGTTTCTGGTCAAGTGTTTATTGCCCAAGACTTGGAATGAGTTTGAAATCGGTGGGCTTGGTGCTGGAGCAATTATTGTGAATACAGATCATCACTTCCAGATACTAAAGCTAGTTAGTATGATGGAATCTGTATTAGCGAAGTGTCAAGATTCTGCTAAGAATGAGACCAAATTTCCAAGGCATATCGACTCCAGAAGAATAGAGAAGATTATTAAGGAGTCTTTATCAAATTTAATAATCCTAAATTGTTATGACAGTCTGCAGTTATTTGTCACCTTCCACTCTCTTTCCAATATATTGTCTTGTAATGCAAATACAAGTTTAATCATCATTGACAGTTTGTCTGCATATTACTGGCAAGATGCAGCTGTTGGTGGTGTGCGTAAGATGGATTTATATCTAAAGAAGACTTTAAAAGCTCTTCAGTCTTGTATAGAAGAGTACAAAGTTACAACGGTGTATACAAAACAAACTAATTTTCAGTCTAAGGTTAGTTTTACAGATGACTGTACAGCCACACCTGGACTAGGCAACATTACGTACAAGATCCAACTGAACAGACTGGAAAGCAAGGAAACAGATTTGTATTCTGCAGAAGTATGCACACCAGTCAGTAAGTATATCCATCAATACACAATTTCAGATCAAGGTCTTCTGTGGGTCAAGTAAGGCTCATTTTAGAGCAAGGGTGTTTATTTCAAATGATCTTGGGCATGCATATACAACAAATATGTTATTTTCAACCATGCTTGCTATGTGAACTAATCTGCAACATGCATAAAACTGTCACTGAAGTACCAAAGATCATTATGAAGTATTTTGAGTGATATAAGTGGATGGAAGGTAATTTTGGTGTATGAGATTACAAATCCAATTCTCTGTGCTCAAGAGGACCCTAAGGCACTAAATTATTTTGAAAATATGGAATTGCATTAGACTAGAGTATGAAAACATTATCCAATTTATAGTGCATTTTGATGTGAACTTCACTCATATATCTAATGTTTGGTGTGTGTCACAGTGAAACATGGCTGTGGTTATAGTGCTTGAGAACTTGGGGACAGGAAGAGAGAAAACGAGGAAGGCAGTACTTTGTGCTTCCCATACACATTAAATTAAATGAGCTGTCACTGTATTCTGTTTAACAAACTTGTCATTAATAATAAAAAAAAGTGAAGTCCGTGTATGGCATACCTTGACTGATTGAAACTCCAGGGAATGAGCTCCCAGTACTCATTCAGTAACAGGCCGGGGGTGGGCCCTAGAGCCAGGCTGAACATTTTGGAGTAGAGAAAACTCCTTTGCCCCATCCAGCAGCTCAGTCACTACACTGACTGCACTATCAGTTCTGTAAGTAGTGTCTACATGGACAATTCCAAAATCAACCTCTGATTGGTTGGTAAAAAAAAAAAAAAAAACACGTCATAGCGCCAAAGCGCACACTCAGTAGTAACAAGTAGCATTTGTTATCGCTGAATGCCTACTCTCATACATTTTTGCTGCGTAGTGTAGAATTACTGATGAAACATGGACACTATCATCGCTGCTTCCAACAGCTGTGAGGCATGTGCTGTGATTCGTTTTCTTCATGCAGCAAGGACAAAGCACAGCCAAGATTCATCGTCGATTGTGTCGTGTATACAATGATATGTTATGAGTGACAGTTGTGTGAGAGAATGGTGCAGAAAATTCAGGAATGGGTGCACTGATGCGCATGACAAAGGTGGTCAAGGATGACACTCAATTGTGACTGATGAACTCCTTTAAAGTCGACCAATGCGTGCATGGAAAATGTCCTTTCATGATATCAGAAATTTCCGAAGAATTTCCACAAACTTCGAGGACTACTTTGTATTGAATTGTCATGGACAGATTGGGTTACCATAAGTACTGTGCACAGTGGGTACCAAAACAACTGACTTTCACAAAACACAAAGAATGGGGTCAGCCTTGACGTTTCTTCAGCGCCACTGGGAAGAGGGGAACGAATTTCTTGACAGAACTGTGACTGGTGACGAGACTTGGTTACAGTTCATGAATGCAGAGACCAAAGAGCAGTCTAAGCAGTGGATGCATACGCATTCTCCCAACAAGCCCAAGAAATTCAAATGAACACTGTCGAACAAAAAAATGATGACTGCACTATTCTGGGACTGAAAGGGAATTTTGATGACAGAATTCATGGCACCAGGGACCATCAGAATGTCAGAGGTTTATTGTGAAGTGCTGAATAAGCTTCGGAGGTCAATCCAAAACAAACGGCGCAGGATGCTCACTAAAGGCGTCATTCTCCTGCACAACAACACGCAGCCCCACACCGCAGCTCACACAAATGCTTTAATCAAGCTCTTCAACTGGGAGATTTTTGACCACCCTCCTTACAGTCTGGACCTGGCACCAAGCGATTACAATCTCTTCACCAAGATTAAGGTTTGGTCAGCTACCCGGCGCTTCCACACCAATGAAGAGCTCATGGATGGAGTCAACAACTGGCTGCATAACTTGGTGGCACCATTTTTTGACGAGGGACTACAAAAACTAATCACAGTATTACAAGTGCCTAAATGTGGATGGCAACTATGTGGAGATGTAATGCAGTTATGAATGTAACTGTTCCATAAAGTTTTGTTCTCTATTTTGTATTTTTTTTAACCAGCCAATCGGACGTTGATTTTGGAATTGCCCACATATATTATCACTATCAGGCAGTACATTCATTATGAAAACCTCCGATCTTGACAGTAATTATGGAGATTAGACATTTAGTCTGCTGGGATGTGACAAGCTCTTTCACTCTATAAAGATAGAGATAGTAGGCTTCTCTGACACATTGTTATCTGGCTACCAGACTACAGAGTGTCACTTCCCAGCAGATAGTAATCTTTACAGTCACTACTGTGCTATTTCATTTTCCATGGAATTTGTATCTTCATTACTGTAGTCACATCTTCATAGATGCACAGGAGGTGGCATTAACATACATTTGATGAAAAATCCTCAGAGGTGCTGCTCTGATACTGGTAGATATCCAGTGGCTGCAAAAGCTACAGAGTCAGTATGCAAATGAGCAATGCAAAGTTTGATATAGATTTGTGGGAGTGTGTTAGTCAGTTATATAGGCCGGTTGCAATAATGTGGCCAATTGGAACCACATGAACAGATGGGGGATAGATCTTGGTGTGGGCCACTAGGAATGGTGAAATGGATATGTTATGTGGAGCCTACTCCTGGATGTACATTCATTTATATTGTTGTTTTGGTCCCTTCATACTATTATATATTCGTATGGAGATTGATTGTATTTTGTATTATTAATTGATTGATGCAGTGTTACTACTTATTATGCATGCATAGTTGAAAGGAAGTTGTGGTAAAAACATTTCCTGAGTTTGTTTGTATGCATTTAGATGCAGTACACTGCAGGAAGGTTTTGTAACTTAAATAGCCACAACTTGGTTTACCATATTTCCAGGATAGAGTCCTGTAAATCCCCGACGGGAACCCGTCAACAAGTACATATAAGGACAAACA
>Ga0123352_10012495_pt1 | contig 13422 bp, 13 predicted proteins | sample TergutLab28metaG_FD_89700 | JGI IMG/M metagenome (GOLD analysis project Ga0123352, IMG submission 89700) | Labiotermes labralis P1 segment gut microbial communities from Petit-Saut dam, French Guiana - Lab288 P1 | ecosystem: Host-associated > Arthropoda: Insects > Digestive system > Gut ...
TATTTATTCAACAAATATAGGTACTGAATATTTTAAACATGGTATATACTCTCCGTTTTTTTCTCTTCAAAATGCAGTTTGTTTCATAATTCTAACGTATTTGGTTCCTGTGTTATTCACATTCTATATACAGGGTGTGCTAAAATTTAAAAAATAATTCCGGCTCCAAAAGGTTAAGCATTACTGATGTCTAAATTGGAATACATATGGCAGGGCGGAAATTAAGTAGTTTTCTAGTTTCGCGTAATTTGTTTGGAATATTACCCGTCGTAGAGAACACTGGCTGTATTATACAGGCCGTTACCAGTTGTCATTTTTATAATCTCTTCCTCTCTAATCTGTATACTGCTGGGGCTTATCGGTAATTGCTCTGTGAAGGCTGTGACTTTTGGGAAAAGCTACGTCTAGTAAGTACGCTTCTCTGATGGTTTGGTCAAGGTCAGAGAAATAAATTAGTATTCGTTCTGACCATCAGGCGGCTCTGAAAGCTCTTCAGGCTGCCAAAACAACGTCTCCATTGGAACAACAATGCCAAAAGGCGATGAATGACATTTCCACCCGGCATACTGCGGGGCTGTTTTGGGTCCCTGGACGTTCTGGGGTACAAGGAAATAAAATTGCCGACAAGCTCCCAAGAGACGACACTGTTAAAAAGTTTGTTAAACATGAACCGGTCTTGGGGGACTCCCCAGAGACAGGATCGAAAATTGATTTCGGGTCCTACTCCAACTGCAAAGACCAGACTTATGTCCTACAATCCAGGGTTGTTACTGGCCTTCGTACTGGAAATAGAACCCTTAGAAGACATCTTTACCTAATGGGGCTGACCAATAGCCCCTTATGTAGGAGGTGTGAAGCAGAAGGAAGGAACCTCAGCCCACATTCTGTGAGAGTGCGAAACTCTGGCTTCACTCAGACATGCATATCTGGGTTCCTTTCTTGGACCCAGAGGAAGTTTAAGCGTGGGGGCAATCTGAAACTTCAGTACAGGAACTGGGCAACCATAACTTGCATCAGATTATGGGGCACTAAGGGCCCGTCAAAGGCCTAGGTGCAACGGGACCGAAAGAGCTCCAAACCAATCACTAATCTAATCTAATCGATTGCTTTGTTAAGCAAAACTATGTCCGGTCTATTGCTGTGGATAGTTGACCAACACAACATACAGGAACGGAATCCAATTTGGATCAACATAGATGTCTGCAAACAAAAACTAATTGTGAGGGAGACTTGTACATCTTTCGATCATAGCAACAAACAATTATCGCCGTATTAACAACAATATTTTATATATATAATAATTTTAATCAAATTCTGAACTACTGATGTCACAACAAATGTACAGGTATTGTAAAATATTTATTGCTGTGCGTTTTAAAGATATTATGATGTAAGCTCCTTGAAGATGGCGACAATGCCGAAACATGTAGGAGCTAAGTAATTGAAAAATACATAGGTTATAGAACTGGGCATTTGTTGGTGTCATCAAAGTTTGAATGTGTCATAATGCATGGAATGAACGATGTAAAGGACTGTGGCTCATATGTATAATACGGCACTGATGGTCCCTTTGACAGTGCGCATTTGATAGCCAAATTTGATGGATTGTGTTGGCAACTTTATTGTGAAGATGGTGCTATGGCCTTGAGCCAGTACACAACATAAACCGGTAGCATGTTAAGTTGTTTCTACCCACGTATTTCTCTGGGCAATTTTTGCTGATATCTGTGGTAGTGTTCGGATCATTCAAAATCGCTTCTTATAATTACTGGTACTAATGACCTGATTCTGGACGGCTATCATAAATCCAGTTCTGGGAAGAGTACGCCAGCCGTTAGCCATGCGTTCGATTCTAATTTATCGACATCCTGTGTTGCAAGGTCACACGCGTGTACTCCGTGCAGGGTTTTGCTCTTTCACACTTATTCTTTCTTGCGTCGTTCTGATTTTTTCATTTTGTTCTGGTAGAGGATCATGGAATTTAACAGAAATGTAATTAATGTTTCACATACACAGTCGAACTCGGTTACGTCATCGTAGGGCCCGAATAAATTGTGTCGTTATAAACGGGTGTCGCTCTAAGCGAGGTGTGTGGTAAAAGTGAAAGAAAAATATTTCAAGACGGGGCCGCAGGCATATTACTTAATGTTAACGCTGCGATTATTTCAAATTTAAATTACAATTACGTACAAAAGTTGTCAAAGGGACATTGTCACTTCTCTCTTGGTTCTGTTTTCCAAATCGTTTGGATCGTAGAATTTACGAGACCAAATTCCCAACAGACGTCAGCTTTATTTTTCCACTTGTATCACTGTAACTTTTCCTTCGACGCTCAAAACCCTCCTTTTATTCATGACACCATCCCTGTTATCATGTTACCAGTTTCCTGTTAACTGCAGTGCTAGAAACGCAGAGGGCAACTTTACTCACAAAGTGAATTATCGTTACTATTGTCATTTTCCAGGCCTGGAATTTATGTAGCTACCTTAAAGCGAGGACGTGGAAATGGCAGACTTCTCAAAATAACCTACTTCTTGGAAAATTACACTGGATATGATGGCTGGCAATGTCGCTGTATCCGAGGTAGATGCTCTCATGTATGTCGTACTATGCAAGGAAGAAAAACACGTGCCTTGTGGGTAATTAGTTGGTATTGCAAAATGTACAACGCCACAGCCGAAGTGTCGCACACAACGAGGTCCTCATGGCCGAGTTCAACTGCAATTCGATGCAGGTGGGAGGTATTTTTCTTGTTGTGAATATAAGTTCTTAATGATTTAGCGTGGCTGCTGTGGAGGTTGGGGGCACGCGATAGTGCGGTTGGTTAAGGCACTGCGCTACAAGCCGGAAGGTCGTGGGTTCGAATTTTTCATCGACATAATCCTTCCGGCCGTATTATGGCCCTGGGGTCGACTCAGCCTCTAACAGAAAAGAGTACCAGGAATATATCCTGGGGGTAGAGGCGGCCTGTCAGCAGGGCTGACAACCTTACCACCTCCGTGTGCTGACTGTCCAGAAACTCTGGAAGCCTCAACTTCGTGGAGCCCTCAGGGACTAAATAGGGATTGCTGTACCTTTACTGTGGATGTTGTGCAAATCGTGATCCCCACACCGCTCTCGTTTTTCGGCAGCAGAAACCTTTCAAAACCAGTTTTTATCAGTTTAGTTCTTATAATTCGTTCTACACTCTGAGTTGAGACTATGATGTAATGTCATACGAGTGGGTTAATGATGGCATAACGCAAGTACTGATTGTCTTCGTAAGGTTTTTGTTATTTAATTGAGTTTTTAATATCTACTGATCGGTTCAGTTAGTTGCTTCTTAATCTTAGTATGGTGAATATTTCTAGACTGTTGTATACCAGCATATTTGTAGGTATCAAGTTTCATTCACGATTATATATCCTAGTGTTTCGAGCTCTTCTCGTTCCACTTTTCCACGTCTCCTGTTAAAGCGTCCAACATTACTAGTACCACCACCACCAACACCCCCACCACCAGTACCAACACTACCACCACCACCAACACCCCCACCACCAGTACCAACACTACCACCACCATCACTTCATCCCGGCAGGAGTGTCAACACTGTGAAAGTTTGTCAATTAAGTGATGTTTGCAGAACGCTTTTTGTGTACTTGTTAGTGATCAAGACACGGACTGAAATACCATGGAATCGGGATTCAATTCCCGACACAGACAAAAACTGTCTCTTGTCTACTGCGTCCAAACTGGTTCTGGAGTCAGATGTAAGTTCCATCCCCGGGATCAAACGGTATATTCATGAAGCTGACCTATCACCTCCTTCTGACCGGAGGTGGGCTGCAGTACCAGTTCTTAACACTGAGCTGTCGGCCTCACAAAAGGACCAATGGGAACTCCCTCGGGACACCTCAGAGCCTACAGGTACAGGACTATGAAATAAGACCTGACTCTGTAGATCCAAAACGACGCCGTATAATTCTACAGATACGCACCAATATTTGTGAGGAACGTGCTGCCTCCATCCTCAGAGTAGACGAGTAAACGCTAGTGTCCACTTGCAGCTCATATTCATATCCTGAACTACTGTGTATACTTGTGTTCCTATTCACTACAATGTCTCAGTAAACACAAATTCTTTTACCATATCTGTCCATTTCACTTGTATCCTAAAAACGTAATTCACTTTAGCTGTTTCGTTTTTGTATCATAAAGCGAACCAAAAATGGGGCAAACCAACCAGTTGAATGGAACAGGTCTGTTTGCACAGCTACTACCTCCACCTCCACTCGCTAAGTACACGGGTTCATCACCTCCTGCTATATTCATCTTTTCTGGCATACGTGCCTCGAAAGACCTTGGCTTGGCGCAATTGTGCAATATCGTGTCAAGTAGGACTGCATGACAAAGCCGCAGCTGTTGGGTGTGGGAGGAACTTACAGGGCAAACCTCTGGCACAATGACTGAGGTATCGGCTGGCACCGGTAATATAGGTTTTTATTTTTACATCTGTTGCCACAGTATAAATGAATCGTTCACCAACCTACAATGATGTTCTCACTACATTGCTGCTACTGGTTCATGCAGCCTCACCAAACACAGGGAAGTATGGTAACCCAGTGACAGGCAGATAAAAGTGTCGACTTCTTTGAATCGTGAAATACACATAGTGAAATTTAAGAAGCTGCCTCACCAACTAAATGAGTGTGGTTTGTGTTACTTCTAAACTACAACAAGCTAACAACTAAGAAACAACTGTACAGCAGCAGATATCGGGCGGTGCTACAGCAATGAGAATGATAGGCACCACTTCTTTTTGGTAACTAACCCGTAACGTAAATCTCCACAATGCCACACAAAGACGTCCCACCGACTGTGGAGCAGACAGTGCTCGACGCTTTTCCCCTCCCAGCCGCAGGTTGTATTTCCCTCCAGTCACCTCTGGCCTACATCTACTAGGACAGAGTCTTTAGCGCGGTTATCGCTACCAGCACCGATACGAACAGAATGGCTAGATGAATGTAAGGACACACAGGGAAGTACAATGGAGCAGAAAGCGGCACAGGTATGGGATTGAACCGTGGGATTTCTAGGGCTTCAGAAAAGGCGGTACGGTAGGGTTCGCGGCCTCTGTTTTGGGGCACTACGATGCAGATTATACTGAATTAAAGGATGTATAATAACCGAGAGGTTTCTGACCAAATGCTTGAACAATACGTACAAGACCAAAATGGCAGTTTGGAAATGCTTGACTAATAATATGTACCAGACCAAAATGGCAGTTCGGTGTGCACACATATGATATACCTTGAACGGAGATTCATAAACGAAAACAGTTTCACTTCCAAAACCATGTCTCGTTTTTTAACTTTGCCGGAACACACTATAATAATGATAAACAGGTTGTCTCGTATCACAGGCCTTTTCCTCCCGGTACTTCTCTTGAAAAAACGGTGATCCCCACCGCTAAAGTTCAAGTTTCAGACTGCAGTACTTTCCGTATTATGTGTGATGTTCCTGGTATGTCTATTGTAGTGCATCTACTGAATGTGTTCCTGGTATGGCTTCCAAATTTTTCTTAAAACCCTTTGTTACTCTTCCGGTGGTTCCAATTATTACCGGTATAATCATACATTTCATGTATTTCAGCTTCTTTTCTGCTTCCTTTTGCACAACATTTTTGTCTGCGGGTAATGCCATATCTATCAGTATGTATGTTTTCTCTTTTTTGTTTTTAATTATTATATCTGGCCTATTGAGCTGACTGTGATAATAATCACTGTCCGGTGGTTGCAAAGTTAGGGAAAGATTGGCAGTAAGTAAACAAACAGCACAGAAGTTTGATGGGGAAAGATTTAATCTCAGGAAGCTATATGAGCTGGAGGTTAGGACACAGCATCAGATTGAGATTTCAAACAGATTTGCAGCTTTGGAGAACTTGAGTGACAGCGAGGACATAAATAGGGCTTGGGAGAACACTGAAGAGAAAATCGAAACCTCAGCTAAAGAAAAATCTAGGTCTGCACGAACTGAAAGATCATAAACCGTGGTTTGATGAAGAATGTTTACGATTTATAGATCAAAGGAAGCAGGCTAAAATGCAGTGGGTACAGGATCCAAGCCAAAGTAGTGTAGATAATCTGCAGAATGTAAGACGTGAAGCTAGGAGACATTTCAGGAACAAAAAGAGGGCACATCTGAAAGATAAAATTGAGGAACTTTAAACTAACAGTAAGATAAAAAAAATATTAGGGACTTGTATTAGGGGATTCAATGGCTTTAAGAACGGTAACTAGCCTAGAAGTAATATAGTAAAGGATGAGAAGGGTGATTTGGTTGCAGATTCCCACAGTATTTTGGTTAGGGTGGAGTAACTATTTCTCCCCGCTATTGAATGTACACGGGGTTAATGATGTCAGGCAGACAGAAATACATACAACAGAACCACTACTGCCTCAGCCAAGTGCTTCTAATGCTGAGATGGCTATTGAAACGCTAAACAGTAAAAAAAATCACCAGGTATTGATCGAGACCCAGCAGAACTGATTAAGGAAGGGGTAGAATAATTCGCTATGAGATCCACAAACTTATTATTGCTATTTGAAAAAAGGAGGAATTGCTTGAGGAGTGGAAGGAGTCGATTATTGTATCAAACGTATCTATAAGAAAGGCGATAAAACATATTGTAGTAATTATAAGGGCATATCGCTTTTGCCAACTACGTACAAAATTTTATCCAACATCCTGTTCTCAAGGTTAACTCCATATGCAGAGGAAATTATTGGAGAATATCAGTGTAGTTTTCGACGCAACAGGTCAACTACTGAACATATATCTGTGACTTCGTCAAACGCTTGAGAAAAAATAGGAATCCAACGAAGCAGTGCATCAGCTCTTTACAGACTTCAAGAAAGCTTATGATTCAATTAGGGGGAGGTCTTGTATAATATTCTCATCCAGTATGATATCCCCATGAAACTGGTAAGGCTAATAAAAATGTGTCTGACTGCAACGTATAGCAGAGTCCGGGTAGGCAAGAATTTGTCGGACACGTTTCCTATTAGAAACAGTATGAAAAAAGGAGAAGCTCTATCGCCATTGCTTTTCAACTTTGCTTTAGAGTACGACATTAGGACGGTTCAGGTAAAATAGGATGGCATGAAATTAAATGGTACACATCAGCTTCTGGTTTATGCTGATAGCTGGAAGGAAGCGTACATAATATACTGGAAAACGCAGAACTAAATGTTGAAAAAATTAAGTACATGGTCATGTCTGGAGATCAGAATGCAGGACGAAATCATAATATGAAGAATGATAATAAACCCTTTGAAATGGTGGAAGAGTTCAAATATTTGGGGCCAACCTTAACAAATCAAAATTCTATTCAGGAAAAAATTAAGAGCAGACTGAAGTCAGGGAATGCTTGATATCATTCGGTGCAGAATCTTGTGTCTTACAGTTTGCTACCCAAAAATTTTAAAGGCTGACATATACAGAACTACAATTTTGCCCGTTGTTTTGTATGGGAGTTAAATTTGGTCGCTGACACTGAGGGAGGAACGTAGGCTGAGGGTGTCTGAGAATACGGTGCTGAGGAGAATATTTGGGCCTAGGATGGACGAAGTAACAAGAGAGTGGAGAAAATTACATAATGAGGAGCTTAATGATCTGTACTCCTCACCCAATATTGTTCGGCTAATAAAATCGAGAAGAATGAAATGGGCCGGGCATGTAGCGCGAATGGGTGATAGGAGAGGCGTATACAGGGTTTTGGTGGGGAAACCTGAGGGAAACAGAGCACTTGGGAGACCCTGGCGTAGATGGGAGGATAACATTAAAATGAATCTTCATGAAGTGGGATGTGGGGGTATGTACTGCATCAAGCTGACTCAAGATAGGGACAGTTGGCGGGCACTTGTGAATGCGGTAATGGATCTTCGGGTTCCATGAAATGCGGGGAATTTCTTCACCGGCTGAAAACCGGTTAGCCTCTCCAGAAGGACTCTGTTCCATGCAGTAAGTAAATAAGTAAGTAAGTAAGTACGTAAGCATATCTGGCCTATTTGCTGTCACTGCTCTGTGTGTGTATGTGTGGGGGGGGAGTTTGTGTGCGTGCGTGCGCGCCTGTGTGCCATTTGTCTGTCGTTTCGAAGCCTAGGGCTTTGCATATTCAGTAACGTCAATGTGCAAAAACGTTATTGTGTCTCATTAAGTATTCATTCTTCGCCAAAACGAGGTATCCTGGGGTTAGATGGTCAAGAGTCTATTCATGTCCTTTACATAACCGGTATTTACTGTAAATTTCTTCCTTCAAAATTTTATTCTTAAAATACTTTTGTACTTATTGCTTGGTCTTGAGCTGTCACTATTGCACTTTGTTTCTTCCCTAATGTCTCCCAATTTTAGCCATCGATATGACTATTCATTATCCACCAGCTTTTCATCTAAGTCATGTGAGAAATGTCGAAGCATCCTCTTCCTTAGCCATCTTTCTTTTGTCTTCTTTGCAACGTCGTCATTTATTTGTCTTGTTCCTCTCTGTAATTCTGTTTTGAGGAGTCTAGCTGTCTGTAATACTGCTGAGTTGATGCGTTTGTGCGTTCTGGCGATCTGTATTAATGGATATTGCTTACTGTCTGCATATTCCACCGGTTTTGTAACTTCTACTGTGTACGCTTCCTCTAACTGCATCAGGTCCCTTCCTCCCTATTATCTGGGAACATACAAGCGATCTATGCCTTTGGGTAATAATGTCCATGGATGGTTAGAAGTTTTCATATCCAGGTTTTGCATTATTATTATTATTATTATTACTTCAAACAGGGTGTCACTGCAATGCCAGCACTCTGTCTTAAAATTGTTCCACAGCACGTGATGCTCAGAGCGACTGTTGCTGGCTGTGTAGAGAACTGTTACATCCGTGGATTAAAATACGGGAACTTCAGTGCGCCTCAACCAGCCTGTCTTTGAAGAATCGCCTCTGTGACAAACACCCCGAGCCGTGGGCTAAAAGTAACGGGGCGCTACTCCGGATCTAGCTCGGATGTCGTCCACAATGACGAGGGGACAAGAATGGAAGCACAACCAAATGTAGGCTGGACGCATCTTTCAGACTACTCGAACACCAATTCTGAGATTTGTATGTAATAAAAAAAAGAGGTAACGTTGTCCAGTGCTGAATAATACATATTTATGAGGTAGTGCAGATACAATCCAGGCATTTGAAACCTAGGCGCAAGACGGTGCTGCGTAACTAGTTCCACGACCCTGCCGCTTTAACACTGGAGAAAGAGCTCCCAGTACTCGTATATGGGAGGCTCGATGGAAACGAGAGCTGGTCTGGGCATTGTGGGGAAGAGAATATCCGTAACCCAACCGAGAAATGAACCACGAATACCCGGTTGTCTAGGTACCGAGCCCGGGGTAGTCAGCCCGAATCCATTATAATTCTAAAGACTCGTATATCACTGTCGCGATTGTATGCTCCTTCACAGAGCCAATCTGCAAAAAACGCGCCCACCGGCTTCGCCATGTTCGCATGTCTGTACGTCTGCATGTAAAAAATTCGTGAACCGCTGGAAAGACTTCATGAAATTTGACAATGGGCAGTTACCTGTGCACATATTCCGATTTGGATTAAATTTCGGAAAAATAAATAACACCTTACATGAAGATCGACATACGTTTCTGAGTGCATCTCAAGCATAAACAGTGCGTAACTCGCTGAATAATTATAGCAGCTGTTACTGTACAAACAAACGTTCTAGAGAACAATATAACACATCTGATGTCCTACACACTTTTCCCTAGGTAGCAGGTAGACAAACAAGTGAGGGCGAACAATTTCGAAACAGTTACGCTTTGCCCACAATGCCTGCTTCAGATCTGAGGCTCTGCGGAGATGACTATGAAGATGACTGTATTATGGAGTGTGAAGTCCTGCACTTTGACCCTACGTTATTCTTTATTTAGTTGCGTATATAAGAACAGGACACTACACAAACGCCGGATTTGCCGTACAGTTTGCTAGTTAAATACCAACGCACAGAAGGAACCTTCTACTCCTCAATCCTGATAAAAAGTAGCTTATCTCACTATCCATCCATCCATCCATTCATCCATCCAACCGTCTGTCGTCTAGCTACCTTTGGCCTGTCTATCTGTCTACCAAACAACACGGTGTTACATCCCAGCGGACACTGCAATCTCTATTTCTCAGTCAGTTCGATATGCCGTACAACCGGGACCCAGCTCTGGGACTCTCATGTAATAAGTGTCAGACTGCTATCTCGCACTTCACCTAAATTTTCCCAGTTCTTGTGGTCGCAGGGATAAGTCCCGGACTATAACTTTGAGGTGAGACATCTCCGTTGTGTTAATCAAATCACAACTATGGCAGACGTACAGTCAAAACACAACTATATTTATTATAGCTACAGGTTGTACACTTAGCTATCAATAACTACATGTTTCGGACACTATATTGGCCATCTTCAGGTTGTACTCCTTCTTGTTATAAAGTAACTATACAATATACAACGTGTCTGTTGATGATGACGAATTCTCGTTCACAATTTTTTTGTTGTTGTTGTAGCATGAACTAACGTTAATTCTAGTGGTACAGATACAAAGCGCTCTTAATAACAATGTTCTAAGTAATGCAACACGGCTGCGATTGGGTTGTGGACCTGGACCAATATGTATGGTGCCCAACAGGGGTGTGCATTGGATAACTGCATTTTGTATTTTTTCATACTGAGGTGGTAGACAGACAGTGCCGTGGTGGATAATTCATGGCCGTTATACCGTGGAGGAAAAACTCCATGGTTGAGGTAGGGCGGTTGAGTTGTAGAATTCCTTTGAGCGGAATGAATTACTTCCAGTTGTAAATGCATTAACATATCAGTTGGGGGGAAACCCCCCCCCCTTTTTTTGGGGGGCAGTTTCAGTTTTGTTTTCTATGAAATATAATTTGAAGTGTATTGGCCTCAGGAATTACGTGAAACGAAGTTCATTCTAGTAAGATAATACTTTCGCGTTATATAGATACTGAACTGGTTGGTACTAATGATGGTGTTTAGAACCGTTGTATGTACAGCTTATAGTTTATCAGCAACCACATTTCACTACTGAATTCAACTAGATCACAATGTAAATCCAAACTGTCACTTTTGGTGCGTAGAGATGGTGCGTGTGCGTGCGCGCTATTTCTTGAGGCGGCCTGGTTTCTTATGTGGCTGTAGTGCCTTGTGTTGGAGTATTTGGGGTATTGACCGCATGAGGGAAGTGAAGGGTGTGGGGGGGGGTTATTGACGGTGGGTTTTTAGGAGGGTGTCAAAGATCGCGTTCGGAAATATAGCATGGCTGTCATTCAAGTGGTTATTGGAGGCGTATTCAGTATGAATGTAAAAAAGTTCAACTGTGTTGAGGCGAGCACCTTTTGGTAATGTAATGTAATGTAATATCTGCATAGTGTTGCTGATAGTACCGAAAGAATGTGCGTGTTCAATGAGATGTCGTGCAAACTGAAAGTGTCTGTTATTTCGGAATGCATACGGCAGTAGTGGTTCTGTTATATGTATTTCTGTCTGCCTGGCATCATTAACCCCATGTACTTTCAATAGCTGGGGGAAATAGTTCCTCCACCTAACCAAAATACTGTGGGAATATGCGTACAGCTATAAGCCCTACCTCATCCATGGAGTTCTTCCTCCACGGTATAACGGCCGTGAATTATCCACCACGGCACTGTCTGTCTACCACCTCATTATGAAAAAATGCAGAATGCAGTTTATCCAATGCACACCCCTGTTGGGCGCCATACATATTGGTCCAGGTCCACAACCCAATCGCAGCCGAGTTGCATTACTTTAAGCATTGTTACCAAGAGCACTTTGTATCTGTACCACTAGAATTAAGGTTATTTAATGCTACAAAAAAATTTGTGAACGATATCTCGTCATCAGCAACAGACACGTTGTATATTGTATAGTTACTTTATAACAAGAAGGAGTACAACCTGAAGATGGCCAATATAGGGGCCGAAACATGTAGTTATTGATAGCTAAGTGTACAACCTGTAGCTATAATAAATATAGTTGCGTTTTGACTGTACGTCTGCCATATTTGTCCCGGACTATAAGTTTAACAGATTACAAATACAGTAAAAATTAATTTATTGTTTAAAACAAAGTGACTTCTGTGGTGTGCCTGGCTTTGGAAACTACCAAAAATTTCATTTACGAACAAATCAATGCAAAATAAATTCGAGGAAAGCTCGCCACAATTCGGTGACTGGTCTCTTCTTATTCTATCTAAAAACGTAAACATTAAAATAAACAGAACCATAATTCTGTCTATTCCGTTAGGGCATGAAACTTGGTCTATCGTAGTGAGAGAAGAGCATTTAGTGGGATGTTCGAGAGCAGCGTTCTAAGAAGCATATCTGGAAGCAAGACAGATCGTAATAGGAGAAAGGATGAAACAGCTGCATGAAGAACTCGCTCTCCTCGCCAAAAATTGAGATGAAGGACTCCAGTAGGATTACATAAGCGTGGCAAGTGACAAGTATGGACAATAAAAGAAAAGCGTACGAGGTTCTGATGGGGAAAGGAGGCTTGGAAGACCTGTGTGTACGTAGAAGGATAATACTAAAATTAATTTTAGAGAAAATGGACGGCAGTCTGTGGACTAGAATCATCTGGTTCGTATCTGAGGTGGTGGCATATGTCCGCAAAGCTGATCACCCGCGAGACTTAGCGGCCTACAGTCGTGCTATCATATGCACCCTCCAAAACTATATCTCGACCACTTCTACATAACTCTACCTTCTACATAACTCTACCTTCTACATAACTCTACCTTCTACATAACTCTACATAACTCTACATAACTCTACCTTCTACATAACTCTACATAACTCTACCTTCTACATAACTCTACCTTCTACATAACTCTACATAACTCTACCTTCCCTTCTGTTCACATGAATGATGGCAGCGACAGCCAAACGATGACCTTCACTTCCATCAAGCGCTTGGATCTTGCTGACACAAGTCACACTGGGTGGATGAGAATGCAACAGCAAGAGTCTGTGTAAAACAGGGGTTCCTAACCCTGTCTGTGCCATGGACCCCTTTGAAAGCCCGGTGAAACCCACGAACCCCTTCTCAGAAAAACGCATTTAAACGCAGAAAAGAGACAGTGGGATTTATTGAAGTTAATAACATTTTTGGAGTCCAGAGGCCATAAATTACTTTGTTGCCTACAATCATTATTGCACGAAGAGTTAAATTTCAGTTAGAAGCTAGTGAAAATAAAATTGTAACCCCCCCCCCCCCCCCCCCCCCAACCCCACCCACCAACACACAAACCCCCACCACCCAACGACCCCCGGCAGGCCCGCAGACAAAAAAAACACCAAAAAAAAAAAAACAA
>Ga0123352_10012497_pt1 | contig 13422 bp, 6 predicted proteins | sample TergutLab28metaG_FD_89700 | JGI IMG/M metagenome (GOLD analysis project Ga0123352, IMG submission 89700) | Labiotermes labralis P1 segment gut microbial communities from Petit-Saut dam, French Guiana - Lab288 P1 | ecosystem: Host-associated > Arthropoda: Insects > Digestive system > Gut ...
AGTCGGAGCATGAAGCTGGAAAAACTTCTAGTGTGGTGCTAAAAATGAGTGAAATCTCCCTAAATATATTGAGAGCGAAATATTTAAATGGCTGAGGCTGTGGCTGTCCTAGAGGGTAGGACGCTCGAGCCATGAGGGAGCGCGGAGGTATTTAAATGCCGTCCTAAACGGTAGGACGCACGAGCTCTAAAGGTTAATGTTAAATCAGTGGTGCGTATAATTACTGTGCTTTAAAGGGTCAAAACATCAGGTGAAAATCAGGTTATAAAACTACTACTACTAGATTCTCTGTTGCGAGTTCACCTGCTCTCTCTGAAGCACCAAGATTCCTCTAGGACCACATACTCTACTTGAAGATGTGACAAGATTCTAAACACTTCCTGTGGAGACTTCCGACTGAACACTGAATATACTTTCTTGGTTCGCTCCCTGAAGCACATTGAAAATAGAGACAAGTTATCAAGGCTATCAAGAAGTTCAAGTCATTCATTAAACAACTCACATTACTACACTCTACGTAACATCCATTAACCTTTGACTGACTTAAGTTCACATATGCAAACACACAACAAAAACACCCCTAGAAATTCATTTTATGTATTTGGGCAACAAGAAAATTTACCGAATATTTAAGACACACTGCATAATCACTGCTTTATTGTCCACAGAATGCCATTCGTTTCATAATTTTATCTTGTTCTGATCAAACAATACATTTTTCATAAACGATGCATACAAATTGGAATACCAACGTGGATGTTTAAAAGTTAAACATCGCATATTACATTCTCCCTGACACCTCTTAAATACCTCACATTACCACATTCTACATAACATTCATTAAATACCTCACACAACAACCTCTCCTCAAAACATTAACTTCGGTTCAACTCCTCCTCACCTCAATCCTGCATTTTCATAATGTGGATGGTTAACAACTGGTCGCCTTGTAGACAGCAGAAGGTTGGCCATAATAGGCATTGGACCAGCAAATACTGCCGTAGGACTTGTCTCAGACTTCACCCATATTAACAGTTCCTCAAACGGAACGTTACTATACTCGCCTGTAAGAAATCAGTGAAAAAATCATGAGAGAGTGCAAGTAGAAGTGAAGAGAAAATCCCTACACTTAAGAAAATGAAACAGTGACCCGCCATCCCAAGTCTTCAGGAGATATGAAAATGTACAGTGCTTTAAAAAATGGAACCTTTTCAGTGACTGTTCTGGTTGTAGGAATAATGGCCATAAATGAAGTTCTCACAGACATTGTGGCTGCTGCTTGAACTGGTGCACTACTGTCATCTTCACACCTTCATGTTACTTGAAACTATGGCCTTTTAGAGCTGCTCAAACCATTACGAGGCTTCAGCCTTCATACATCAATCTGACCATTTAGTGTTGCTCAAACGACTACACCGCTTTGGTCGTCACATCTTTATTTGTCCTCTAGTGCTGCATAAACTGATGTACTATTATGGTCCACACTTTCACCACACTTGTATGTATGATGGCCCTCTACTGTTTTCTTTTGGAGGCCAAATACACATAGAAATCACATGACAAAAGGTCAGGGATATGACATTCTGTATAATCATTTTGTCCGTGCGTGCGTGCATGCGTGTGTGTGTGTGTGTGCATGCGCACGTGATAGGTATGGGTTTGTGCATGAGTGGATGTACACATGTGAGCTGACATTAAAGCATATATGTGCTGTGTATGCCTAGTTATAAGTGTGCGTGTACATGTATGGGTGGTCTGGTGGATGTGCGATGCAGCCAGTAATCTAATTTCAAAAACACGAAACAAAAACATGAAATATGACAAATAATTATTTTATCCACATTCATATAAAAATAATATTCAGTTACATGTTGTATTATTGATAATACAACATACTTTCCATAACAAAATATAAACAGAATTTCCATCTCACATAAAAGTTAATACTGCACAATTTGGTTTTGCTGTTTATAGGTTTACAAACCAGACAGTTAACTGGCAGCTAAATGCAAGTACCTGAAAACACAGCAAGTGTTTCACAATGCTTCTATCATAGAAGTCTCTGCCTCTTTCATCCCTGTTATCTTCTCAGTCACAGTCTACAACTACATGGAGAAGCGTTATCAGTAATGACCTGTACCCAAAAGATTGCTCAATACTGGTCTACAGTATTGCTCTTCATCTCAATGACAATGAACTGAGATGGCAGTAACAGTACATCAGTTCCTCAACTTGTTACAACAATAATTGGCAACCTTGTTGAATGCAGATATGAATATTTACTAAAAACAGCAGTTCATACTGCTTAATAAAATGGGCATATATGGGAGTTATGATAATCCATACAGAATTTTTGTCAATAAGACCCAAGTGGTTCTCCCATCTGACCAAAATTTTGTGTGCACATCACATCCCTAACATACACACTTTCTCTCAAACTGACATTTTAATGAAGCTGAAACTTAACTCACAATTCTCATTATATCAACAAACAGTCAAAAAAGTATTTGAATAAAGGTTGACCAACTAGATTACACTTGCTTTATTATATATTGCTCAACATGTTTCAGACATTAATAATAAATAAAGCAAGCGTCATCTAGTTGGTCAACCTTTATTCAAATATCAAGATGATGCACGGTCCAATATGCATAAGAGCCAAAAAAGTGTTCACTGTTTATTTACATAATAATTAGATGATAGCACAAGGGGATGTCTAACCTCAAAGCTGTCACTGCTAGTCAAGCAAGAATGGCATACATACATATACGAGAAGGTTTAGTTGTGTTGACCGTTTATTTACATAATAATTATATGATAGCATGATGGGCAGCCTAACCTCAAAATTAACTCACAATTCATTGCCATGAAATCTCAGACATCATTCCAAGATAGAGTAATGGTATGTATGATGCAAGTAAATAAAATAATCTTAATCAGTGACTTGAAGAGAGTAATTCATTAAGATCACTTGTTTTCAGAATACAATACATTACGATATTCACAAATACGTGATTATCAGTCAAACGAAAGTGGGTCATTGGACATCTTGTTGTAAATACTGCATTCATGTGCCCAACACATACTGATTCTCAGTTACAGAAATACAGAAACTGCTGTCATTTTTATGAGTTCTTTTATGTATATTCACAAACATATCAGCTCTAAGTTAGTGCAGCACTTAACTGTGTGGAACACAAGCCAACATGTATCTGACTGTTGCATTATTTACAGTACACAAAATATTTTAACTGTGTTTACCCAATATGCTTCTCTGCTCACTGATATTACGCATTCCTCTCACACTCATCCCACTGATAAGAACAGCCAGTATGGCCCAATGGACTTTATCAGTCTGCAGAAATCTGAAATACTACAAATAAGAACTTGCATTATACCACTTGTCAATTGATCCATTATGTAGGCATTTAAATAGCCCATTGCTATATGTGAGGTGGACTTTTAAATCGACATTATAGTTATTTTTACCTACCATACTCTTGAAGTAGCAAGATGAAAGGTTATGATACTTTCACAGGCATATTCCTCACATTTTCAAATACATGAAAATCCCAATTATGTTCCCACATATGAAATCCTGTACTAGGAAACTATGTATAACTAAGATAATGTTTTCCTGTATGCAGTTGATTTTGATCTAGTACACAACCCAAATTTAGTTGAAGACATTTTTGTCCTGCCAGAAATTTTACCTGAATTTACTGTGACTATGAGTGAAATAATCAATGCTGACATTGTCTTTCTGCTACAGACACTTACACACAGTGTTAGTCTTTAGTGTGTGATGACATACACTTAACATGCACTAAAGCCATGCTGCTTCTGGCATCATGGTTAGGTCAACTTCCGTTCTTGCAAACGTTATTTCACTGTTCAATTCATATGTGATTCCCGTTTTAAAAATTAATTTGATCCTATCAGATAAGTAATTATATTTACAGCTGTGAATCAACAGCCCTGCTTGAGCTTCTAACCATACAGAATTAGACACACACACATGCCATTGTATTATTTTTGTATTAACATTTTCTTTCATTATTTACACAAACAAATTATTTTTATTATTTTTATAACGACACACAGTAAGTTTTACAAGCACATAACAGCAGTCAATTAGACTTTCTTTGATTTCAGATTAACATAAACATATTCTACCACATTAATTTCTAAAATGTGATTTTTATTGGTCTGGTAATCTGTCATGTTTTTACAGAGGCAAAGGGGCTGTGTACCAAAAGCATGATTACAACCTGACTAGTCCAGTGCTGACTGAGTACACACACTAGCCTGCAATGTATGTACTGCTCTGCTCCAAAAATCAGGTCTACTGAACATGGCTGAGTACACCATCAATGGCACTGAACAGAAAAACATCATAAGCAAAGTACTCATCAGAAGTAAGTAGCAGGATTCATACAGACTACCTTCCTGTTCCACACATTTATATGCCTATATATCTAATATTATTGTTTTATTTATTTCTTTGAATATCTTATTACTTAAAAACTGATACAGACACTGAATTTGTCAGGCACTGCCTCAAAGGTAATACAAGGACAGAACTACCTCACCCCACTATAGGAGATCTCAGATGACATTTTTGACTGGTAACGGTTACGTGTACCTCGCAAGAACATGTTACACCCATAACAATATTCAACTGCCCCAGGTATTTTATTTTCCACTGTTGTTCATATAAGACAGAGAGGTAGCCTTTTTGTATTTAGCTAGCTTGTGGCAGCATAAACACCATTCAGCATGCCATTTACATGCCCAAACAGGGACTGCAGAACGTAAAATAAATATGCTGGTTACTATCATATTATACCTAGCATAATGAACAGAACCACATGTCAGTACTCACTCTTCTAGAGGCTAGTAGTGAAACAACAATGCACAACTGTGGAGTGAAGAAGAGTTTAAGCCTCATTACTAAGCCGGCCATTACTGTGAAAGCCCCAAGTTGGAGGATGTTATAGAGAATTTCTGGCTCAATGTAATTGGCTAGATAACTTTCTGATCTGAAGGAGAAAGAGGAAACAATTTATTACTCCTATGATACTTCTGAATGATACAAAAATTATAATGTCTTAGTACATTCCTACAAATGAGAACCTGGTGCTCTGAAGAGTACATTGGACTCGCAGTAACTTCTGATTTCCAAGTTCAGATCTGGGTGCAGATTTTTCTGCTTCACTTCATGATCAAAAGACGTTGAGAACATGAAAAATACCAGGCCCTACACAAACTCCATGGTCTGGGGCTTACAATAAGTTGAAGATCCCCCATGCCAACCATTGTTTTCATGATTATTCTATCACTGGAGTTAAGAGAATCCCCCTGTGGATGCCACAATCTACCTATGTAGGCAGAAGCCAGAAAGGTCAAACACACCACACATGGAGGTACCATAAACCAGCCAACTACAACTGACTAATGGAAACTCAACTGATCAGAGTACTTCTTGAGAAGCAAAAAGCAGCTCAGCTAACCAAGAAATTTGCCAAATTTTATAGAATCCAAAGGTTAATTACTGTGCATTTAAGTTATGTTGCTTAAGCATGACACAGCATGATTGAAAACATAAGCAATATTTATTACCTCTCATCACTCTTTTGTCTGGGACTGAACAACAAGTTTGCCAGCCAGTATCGAGTAACTGCTACTAATGCCAAAGCTACAGCTGGTAGTAGGAGAGTTTCTGTCAGCTTCCATACTGTTTCTGTAGGAAGGAAATCAAACTCAGGGTAGCATGTATAAAGTAATGTATGGAAGTCCCGATAGCCAGTTAATTTTGATTTCAGAATGTTGATAATGTGACCCTGCAACAAAATTTAATGCAACTCATCAACAATGCTCCCCTCCTCCCCTATATATACATAAACAATGACAAGTATACAAAAAACAGGTTAACGAAACACACTATTCCACAGTGAAACAACACTATGAAAGCATTCCAACAATCAGCTTGGAAGACAATAAGGCAAAACCTCTACATACCTCACAAAGAAACTCTACTTTACATTGTAATATTATTACTTACATAAGACTCAAGTGGTGCTATTCAGATTGTGGTCTTCTTTGATGTAATGCCATGTAGTTCAGTAAACAGATATCAGTGTTTTGGAGGAACCTCTTGCACTGTCAAATGGATGCAGTAGGTTTCTCTGAAATCCTGGTATCCATCCCTATCACACTACACCATGTCATATCCCAGAAGACCACAGTCACAGAAATTCATTGTCTAGGTGTGTAAAACCTGACAGTTGAAATTCTGTCACTATTATGCCCCCGTGTAGCAAGTCGTTCGTAATGTTACGTATGCAAATGTCAAGTGGCAGTGCATGCTGAAGAATAATCTGTCATTATGAAGCAATCCACAGGTACCTATACTTCATCCAGTGTTACAGCCCTACAGTCTGGACAGAAAGCTGTCTCTCCACCATAGCACTGCTCATTCTATAAAGCTGTCTCTCAGAAGGTTTCACATGCATTACACACATACTCTGGGAAACACGGTGACTTTAGTGTTCCTCAGCATATAGGACTGGACCAATGGAATGGTTATCTGTCACAATCATCAATAGAGATGGAAACTGTAAACTTTTCCTATTGAAATTTTAGTGCATTTTATGAAATAACAATAATATCAGACTACTTACATCATCCTTGTTGCCCAGAATATGGGACAAGCGTGCTTTGAATGTAACTGTTCCCAGCAGCGTAAGACAAACGAACATCAGTCCCCGTGGTAGACAGTTGAACTGTGACAAAGTAGGCTCCAGTGTAAGTATCACAATCAATACAGATGCAATCAGACAGGTCAAAATTGACGTTATGAGCAGTTCATTTCCAAACAGGGAGACTGCTGCCTGAAGCACTCCAAGCTAGGAAGAACAAAAAAGTAACCAATAACACTCCCAAACTAAAAACATGCAACCATCTGTAAAACTAGTTTTAATCTCTCCACTGCTTAGCTTATACCATTTCAGCCATCTGCAGTATGGCATCATCAGTGCACCCATATTATTACAAATGCCATTATCACTAACTGCAAAACAAATTTCACATCACTGTTATTTTCTTTTCATTGTTTGCCATATATTTGACCAATAATAATTAGCATGTATCTCATTAGTTCCCTCTTTAGACACTTTCGCATAATCATGAGAAGCAACTAGTAACGCCATCATGTCCGTCCACATGTATCAGTTCAGCTCCTATTGGACACATTTTTGTCAAATTTGATATTCGTGCCTTTTGTTAAAACCTGTCAAGAAAATCGAAATGTGCTTAAAATTGGGCAAAAATATCAGGTTACATGAAGACCTAAGTACATTTATTTTGTTGGCAGCAGTACAAAATTATTTGCAGCTTGACAACAATGCACAGGTAACCCATTGCTGCATGTCAATAGCAACAATCAACAGCTTTACATTGTTGACAACAACACAATGTTTGATAATACAATGCATTTCCCTGGCAATGCAATACTCTTTATTGTTGTCATGGAGATATATAGTACCACAGTACAAAAGGAGCACACTTTTGTATTTCCATGACAACACTTTCAGTATCTGTATATTGCTGATAATGACATGCAACAACAGTACAAAAAAGAAAGCATTGTTGTTTCCATGGTTGCAGTGGCTATGCAAACATGCTACTACATTACAATACATGTACATTCTTCCTCATTTTCCAAGTGTACATTTTGTCAGATATTTTGTTACAAAAATTCTGTACGTTTTACACGTCTGACCATCCCATTCATGTGCAGCATCCATTGCAGCTTCCTCGAGTTTACTATTCAACAATATAGGTAAATTACATAGGGATATTTTTGAAGAGCATTACACAATTTGCTAAGCCATCCAGGTGACCTATTCTCACTGATTCATATAACAATCCCTGTACAAATCACAAATTTCTCACACAGCATGAACATCTGCACACAAGATAGTATTACTGAAAGAACACATACTTACACCCTGTCCAGACAGAACAACAAGAAGAGTGTGTTTATCAATTGCACCAATAATAAACATAGCAGTCAATGCTATAGTCTGAGTTGCAATGACAAACTGGGAAAACTGCCACAGAATCAGGCACAACCAAGTGGAACCAGAGATAGTGAGTAGCTAGAACAAAAAGCAAATACTCTTGCAAAGAATGTAAAATTAGAAATTACATTTTATATGCAGTATAAATACGTAGCACTTCTTTCACAACAAACACCTGAATTCATATGTGATTTAATGATATGAAGCTCACAGCATGGCTATTTCAGAGACAAAACCACAATACCGTGCGATGACATTTAATATTAATGCTTATTTCTTCAATCTCTATGCTCTCCAAAGTCATAAAGTCAACAAATGTTGACTAGGATGATCCATAAGACATCCTACTAGACAGAAACTTCTTCTAGACATACTGGTGAAATTGCCCTGCACCAACTTATTAACCATCACAAAATATAAAAACAAACGTCGAGCAACTTACATAAGTTGTGTATGTGATATAGTCACTCTTTCACATATAGGTAACAAAAAGAAAGGGGAAATGAATCTTAAGAGATAAACTCCACAATATTTTCACTTGTTGACCTTATTATTTCACTTGTACCTGACAGACAAGGTAATTTGTTCAACCCTAATAATGTGCAAAAGATGTAAAAACAAGAAATGAGTAGCAGTGTAAACAGACAAACTTAGTTCATCGCAAAATCACTCAAGTTAACTATGTCATGTCTGCAGGTCTGTATTTTCAGTGTTGCCAATTCTGCAAATTACCTGATTAAATATGACAGGCAAACAATAAAAGTTCTATGGATGTAAGAACATGGCTAATTCTAACTATGCTGTGTGACATGTTCTGGCCATCACATATCCAATATCCACATTCTGTGTAGTAACAATTTTCATGTACTCACATTCATTTTCTTATGTAAATCAACTTGAATCCACATTCTTTACTCATAACAATCTATTTCTAAACTACTGTCAGTTTCAGAACATTATAAAGTTACATACTTTGTAACAGATATTCTTTAGACAGAATCCTATAAAATTCATATGCTTTAATACTGAACCCTTGTTACTATATTGGGACCAACTCCTGTGACAATGATTGAAGCTTCCAACATTCTATCTGCTGTTGTATTCCCTCAGAGTCCCCTCTCACGTTCACAACCCCAAAGTGCTCAAAGGGAGCAAAACTCATCACTACCAATATTCATGTGACCAGAATGGCTAGATAACAGAAGGATATATAGGACAGTACACTTGAGGGAAAGCAGCTGGCTTGACAGACATCCATATGGTTTCTGTCCATGGCCTCAGACCATGTAATCTAGTACCCAAACGTCAGTCACTGATAAATGACTTATAAGTCACTGGACTGACAAGTTGCGTACTGTACCTGAATTAGAGGAGATGGTTTCACTGATAAATTGCTTTCACGTTGACGCAAACAAACGCTAACACACATCATTTGAAGCAGGCAGAATGGATATGCGAAGCTCTCACGTAATGGTGGTGTCCACTGTACACGTGTACACTGGAACAAAATTTGATAGAACTGTAAAAATTCAACAAAGCCTTACCTGGTGATCACCCAAATGAATATGGACCTTTTATCCAACATTTCATACTGTCTCCATCTTCATGGGTTCATGTGGTATGTAGCAAGACCACACACTGTAGTTACACCCACTGTACACAATCAATGCTTTAAGTGTGAACTCCATCAGAGATAAAGACCGATGACACCTAATAACCCTGAGTGCCCACACTAACCTTTAACATACGGCCTTTTAAATCCCAGGTTTCCTCTGTAGCCAAAACACTGTTCAATTTCAATGCCCACTGCAGGAAAATGTTTTCTCTGTCAGACAAAAAGGATAGCATTTCATGGAACAGTGTTCTCCAGGTCATCCATTAAAGGTTAAGCAACACAGACTGTCATGATTGGCCACCTGATTCCAGCCACTATTCCCAAACAGTCCATGCAAGAAATAGAACTCAGAGCTCCCACAGCACACACAATGTAAAGCCATGCCACTCATCATATGAACCCCTGATGATGGACTTGAAGGCAGTCTCTGAAACTGTAGACATGAACTGCCTACTGACACAGCCGATTTTCTAGGATGCCTTCACTGTATACAGTCACTACAAAAGCTTAAATAATGCAATGTGTAATTGTAAAGATCAAGTAAACTAAAACTCAAGAACACAAAAAATGCCACAACCAATTTCTCTGCAACTTCTTTCCAAATTGAATGACTGTTTATATGAAAACTTGCAGACATAACTTTGGGGTGGATCAGAATTTATAATGATTTCTATCTTCCTCCCTCATCAGTACTTTCATCTTTATTGTAGGGTTCCCAGGACCTGGTCAATGACACCAAACAATCTGAATTAAAGACAGCAAACTATCTTCCAAGGATGTTTATGATCAATCTTCATAAAGATGTTAAGTGACAAATCGAGAGATCACACGCACAGCCAAAAATCCATAACTGGATAAAGTAGGTGTGTACTGTAGTAATGAAAATATAATGATTTCTAATAGACTTGGTGTACTCAGTAGTTACAAAATCACATTTGACTTTCTTGGCATATTTTCCCACTTAAAAATAAACAACATTTCTTATTTTTGACTGAAAATAAAACCGAATGTTTTATTTACAAATAGGTAAATGAAACTAAATCAATGAGTGCATTGGTGGGTTTAAATCAGCCACATTGACCACTGAATAGGCCATTTCTTTCAGGAAAACAAGGGGCTGCTTGGCAAGGTGTAAATACAGTGATCGCTGGCCAGTTTGATCCTCGTCCACACTGTACTGCCACACTTGCCACATGAAGAAGTAAAAAGAGAAGACAAAGCGTAAGAAGTGCAACATGACACTTTGTATTGGTAAGTGATGTGAAGATTATCACACCAAATCCAAGGTATAATGTAGGACTGACAGGTGATGCAAAGTTTCAGAACCAGGCACCATCTCTCCCAACAGTTATGCACGGAAAATTATTTATGTTGCTCTCTTTCCTGCAGGGCACTGCTACTACACACACACACAAACAAGCATATCCATCACTAAGCTGACCTCAAGCACTTTAAAGACCAAGGTATGGCTACGCAGGATGCAAAAGCTAAAATTCAAAATACACATGATCTGAAAAACAAAGTCAAAAGTCTCTATTCAAGGAACAGAAATTTCACATGTAATGAAAGATCAATAACATGGATGACTTGTTAAATTGTACACAGAATTTAGAGTGTCTGCAAAGAATAACTACTTACCTCACTGTGATTATAGAAGAAACACACAACTGCTAGTAGACCTCCTGCCACAGAACCACTGCAAGAGAACATTTAACAGTATCTGTACCAACATGATACACAACTGGTGCCAAATTAACATCAGAACACATTACTTCAAGCCACTCATCAGTTTTCCCTCAGATTCTGCGACTGTGTGCTATGTTTGGTATCAGAAAAGTTGAACACTGTCTGTGACAGAAGTACCGGAACATGTAGGTCTATCATAATTCTTATAACTTACTGTGCAGCACAGACAGCAATATTTATCCTTAGGTCACCAACTGCAACAGTCTGGTACCCTGATACAAATTCACTATGATGCTGACAATATCATTAAGCAGGCTGACATTATGCTGCTGCTCCAGACTTCTATTCAGTAAGTGCTCAGTTCAAATCCCGGCCAGGACATCAACTATCCCAACTGAGGCCTTATGTCATTTTTCTTGGTCACCCAGGCAATTGCCAGGATAGAATCTTAATTTGGTCACTGTTCTTTCCTTCCAAATTCTTTGTATTTCAGTCAGTCATCCTACCATTTGATGCTATATAGTATGAGACACTGACAGCAATATCAAATATAAACCATTAAGAAAAATAACACAAAATATTCTGGTCTACTTGTTCGAACTCCATTTACATATTCAAAAGGTCATCAGTTCAAATGGCCACACAATCACCTATCCTAGCCAACAGATCCTTTATGGTTTTCCTTGGACCCTTCAGGCAAACACCGAGAAATTACATTATAAAGCGGGCTAAGCAGGCTCCATCCAGTGCCTTTAAAATCCTCTTTTGTTCATCACATATGAAATTCTTATTGTATAATTATCATATTATAATTATTGTATAATCTTTGCAGTTGTCATGACCTCACTAAATAAACCAAGAAACAATACAAATCATTATTAAAACTCTATATAAACACACCTTAGGAATACTCCATACAGAAAGATCAGAGTCATTGTGAAGCCAGCACAGAGCCACACCATTTCTAGGTAGAAATATGCTGGCTCACCTAGGCCCTCACAACTAGTAACTGGGGGTAGTCCGTGGCCCCTTTCCACCTGCCAACACTCCTTGGTGGCCCATCCAAGCCAGTTCATCACTCGGTACAAAAAACCAGTAACTACCTATAAAAGAAATGCACTTAACTGAAGACACTAAATAAAGTCCATATGCAAACACAAATTAAACAAAACCAAATTACATTCGTTTGCAGAATTCGATTCCCCACAGCACCAGAACTACTCACATCACAAAGTATTAATGCAATTATTCAGCATGCCAGGTAAATGCAGAGGCATATTCTGAAGTGCAAATTAATACCCTGTAACACAATGATGTGGTTGAAAGAACTAGCATACATAAATGTTCGTAACTGAAAACTGAACATTACCATGATCCGAGATATGACACTGCATAATCTGCCAGAAACTGACCATTTTAACAGATAAAACCAACAAATGCACAAGTATTACAATATTCACTTTCACATACAATCCACTGATACTCCAACATGTTTGGATCTTCTTAGATCACCCTCAGCAAGACTTGCATCACACAAGCACATATAAAACACATATGAATTATCATATAGATTACAATTTTTTGTCCTTAAAAACTGTGGATATCACAAAATTCGTGCAGAATTGGTCCATCCTGCAAAATTCAAATTTCACAGACTTTCATGTAATGTGTAATTTTTAAAATGAATCATACTCATTTTCAAATTCAACCCTTCAACATCATCTTAACTATAAAATATGATGCATAATGGTCTCTCAGTGTTACACAGCCAAGTCACTGACAGTGTCACAAAATAATGCGAAACAAATTACACATAACAGTCCCAATGATTAAAACTTAGCACTTGCCATCAAGTGCATATTTAGCTTACTTACATTCCTTAAACACAAATAAGTAGTTTGTTTTTTTACAGAGGCCATCCCGTTGTGTATTAACAAATTTGTATAATGTATTATATACTGTCAGTACACAACAATATATCAGGACAGTGATACAATATATACAATTAGGTCACATTACGGCTACATGTTTCAACCG
>Ga0123352_10012499_pt1 | contig 13422 bp, 7 predicted proteins | sample TergutLab28metaG_FD_89700 | JGI IMG/M metagenome (GOLD analysis project Ga0123352, IMG submission 89700) | Labiotermes labralis P1 segment gut microbial communities from Petit-Saut dam, French Guiana - Lab288 P1 | ecosystem: Host-associated > Arthropoda: Insects > Digestive system > Gut ...
ATATAAATTATTGTTTTGTTTTTTGAGGAGGAGGGGGGGGGGGGGGTGGGGGTTGGGTTGCTTGACCAAACAGCATTCTGAAACATTCTTTTCTTAATTCTATTAGGAATTTCAAAATGTGACAAACAATGAGACTTGTATTTTTGTGATTTTTATGACTTGCATACATTGGTGTCCATGCCTATGTTTAAAAGGCCATTTGGAGAGTTACAGTTTATGTAATGTCCTAAGGAATATGAGGATAAGCACTTGGAGACACAGTATTCTTACTTCCAGTGCAACTGCTTTCAATTTCCATAAACAAAAATGGATTTCACAGGTACGTAATTAACCCATCATCAATGCAAAGAATCTGTTCTTTTCTGGTACTACGGCCCAATTCTAGTCTGGACCTGCTCACCTATGCTCGTTCTGTTCACCTAACAAACTTTAAGGGTTATCAATGTTTTTTTTTTTTTTAATGAGATTTGGGTTGTCAGCTCCATGCCCCACCCACAAACCTGAAGGACCAGGCTAACTCTCTGTCTGGCGATCAACTCAAAACGTGTCTGGCAGAGGTGGCCCTGCCTTCAGCTAGGTCAGTGCTGACACAGCTTTTGAGTTCACTAATGGACAGAAGTCCCCTCATCCAGCATAAAATGCATCCCCCCAAATGGTGGAGACACCAATGAGAGGGCAAAGGCTTATTGCCCCCATATGATACTATAAATATGCAAAAAGATTTGCAACAGACCTTTGGAGGAGGAAATGAAGGAAAAAGTGGAGTAACACTTCATTTTAACAAATATTTCAGAACTTACTCATCAGGGATAAGGATGTCACAAGCTATACACTTCCCTAACCAGTCACGATTACCCAACAAATTTGAGTACACTTACAATAAAGGCAACTTCTGGTGCCACTGTATCATATGGAAATGAAGTGAGGAACATTCTGATGAAACTCAGCGCTGATCCCACTACCTCACGTGTGTGTGTAGTTAGCAGCAAACACACATTTTCCAGCACTATCTTCACCAAGTCCATGGACATGGAATCTAGATACCAACACAAATGAGTGAAGAAGAGGGGAAAGATATACAACATTTACCTGAAACTAAGATAATTTTTTTTTCAAATTCATGGTCTGAGATATGGCAGATCACCTTACAACTGTACACAAAGTTCAATATGTACTTAAAATAGGGCCAATGTTTTTGTATCTACTGCAGTTAGGTGAATAAGGAAAACTACAGAACTAATTTAAAAAGTTAAAATGCTCTGTATAAGTCATGGGTGATCTTATTGACAGGAGAGGTAGAACAGCATCTAAAATACCAAAATCAATGTGTTGCAGTTATGATGCACCTTGAAATTAATGGTGATGCAACAAGCACAAGATATGAATAATTATGCAGTGGCATGGAAATTCCATGTCATAGAAAAGAATGTAAGATGCTAAACAAAACGATATTTTGTGGGCCAAAGCAGGGGAACTTCAGTGCCATTTTCAAAGAAGTTCTGGATTAGGTACCAGAAAAACTGAAACACAGTATGAATAAAGGCAATGGCAGTTGCTAAGTCCCTGAAGATACTGTAGCCAGATTTCGAAGCCAGTGATAGTCGGGCAGTAAGATTTATGTTATAAAGGTTAGCTCTTCACCAGAGTATAACATTAGGGTAAACCTCCCCACAAACTACCTTGGAAAAATTACAGCATACCAGTGCCACATAATCAATCTGGAAAACCATGATTACTTCTTAGGACAAATAGGTAATGGAGAAAAAATCCCAGCCTTTTTTGATATGCCAACAGCACAATTAATGCAAAGGATCAAAATCAATACATGTCAAAACAACAGGACATAATAAATGAGAATCACTCTGATGTCTTCTCTTCTGGCTGTAGGGGTGAGGGAAATTACATAAATTGCTATTTTGACAGGAAAGAGGGTTCCACAAGAAAAACATCCCTATGGAATCACAAATAAATGTAACAAGAAATGATGGATGATAGAAGAACTCATGGTTGAGACACTGAGAGACGTTTAGGACAGAAGAACAGGTGTTCTAAAGAAAAAGAAAATTGCTGGTTTAAGAAGCTTTCAAGGGTCATTTAACACAGAAAATGACAGCTCTAATTTCAGATCTAAATACATATGTTTAAGTGGTTTAAGTGATCATACCACAAAGCATGGCATCTCCACTAGATGTTTCTGACATGGCAGCTATCCTTTATCCTACTGGGGAGAGTATTTAAATTTTAGTGCATGGTTTATGAAGAATGCATTATTTGAAAAGAAAAAGATAAAATTATTAAATAAGTGGCATTTTGTGGAAAATAAGACAGAGACTATGCAGCGTGCAATAAATATGCAGTAAATTTCCTTGTAGCCTAAATATATAAGGTGAATTTAACACCAAGTAGGCTCTATGGGGAATGGATGCTATCTGGGAACTGCCCACTAATGCCAGCAGGAAACATAAGAGCATCTAAAGAACTATTTGGATTGTGGAATAAGACCATATGGAATACATCCACCAAAAAAGGGGTTTAAAACAAAACGAACAGAACAGAAAGGGATGTCCTGTGGTAGGAATACCACACAGAAAAGTCATCTAATAATGAAAGTGTTGGTAGTGACAATGCTTTCCTAAAAACTCTTCAACTTTGAAAGGGGGGGGATCATATATTCTGGTGAATATAGTATTTCAGTGGACCACTGTATACACATTTTCCAAACACATTCTTTTCTATTTTGCACACTTCAGTGGAAGTGGTGTTAGTTAATTTGAGCTTCAGAGTGGTGGTTATAACAAAGTGGTGTGCAGAAAATTTGAGATCACCTGACAACAATTTGTATGAACTTGAGTATCAAGTTTCTTCTCAATATGTAGGGAATTACAAAAATTATATACGCCAATGCACAGACAGACAGAGACAGAACACTCTAACTCTGTGTTCATTCTATGCACTTAATACAATTAATTCCCTGAAAGTACTCACATAAAATAATGATGCATCAAGTACAGTCAACCAACAAAACAAAATCTGTTTCAATATTCTCATTTTCACTAAGATTCAGAAACTTATCTACGGAAACCTATCCATTTCTTTTTCCACCTATTCATGTCTTGTTTGACCCTCCCACCCAGCAGAACATTGAAGTGAAAATCAGCCATGCATGTCCGTAATCCCAAACACTTGGCCTACCAGTTCTTTTCATGTGGCCTTCTTACTGCACGTATACTTTACAATGTGACCCAACTCAATGTGAAAGAACATTCTGACTGAAAATGTTATCTGTTACATAGTGGAGCAATGAGAAGGGTTTGCTGTCCCTAGATACCAACACACAACACAACAGAAGAGACAAAAATGTAATAAAATTGTAAACTCATAACACAATTTGATTTTGTTATTAAAAGTATTATGTATTTTTAATGGCACTAATAATTTTCATGAAAATTCTTGCCCTCTTTATTGCTTTTTATATGACGTGTGGCCCACCTTAAATTTCAAAATTATTTGTTGGCCTGTGTAATATGTCAGTGTGAGATCCCTGGTATCAGTGCTCAATTGAGGGATGATGATGACAATGACGACGAAGATGATCAACATTGTATTACTGTCTTTGTCATTACTGTGGTTGCAATCCCTGGCTTCATTGTCACTGCTGTCATTGTAGATATTATTATTATTATTATCATCATCATCATCATCATCATCATCATTATTCATTGAAACACTGTTTAATAATGAAACATCCTGATAAATTCAAAATATGAACTATACTGTTCATTTTTCCTTGAATTATAAAGTACTTCACATACAACTTAACTCAAATAAATACATAATTTCAAGTAGCATCTGAATTCAGGGCTTCTGGGTCAATATTTGTGTAAACTTCTATATGGATACCTATTTTTCAGAATATGTTACTTCTAATTTCAGGGTCAAACCTGAAAATGGAGGTGGCAAGATCCCACACAAATATAGTGTCTGTCTAATAACCTCACACCCAGACGCCTTTAATCTGATCACTGATCACATAATCAACTTAGATCAGGGTGGAACAATCAGAATAGTGACTACGCTATGATCTGGACGGGCCTGGGTTCAAATCCCAGTAGGAGCAAAAGATTAATCTATTCTCCAAACTGTTCAGACCAGCTCTGGAACCCACCCAGCCTCCTTTTAAATGGATCATATAATAGCTAGTCAAGCTCTGGACACTCTAAACAAGAGAACAATTATTTACTCCTGCTGATAACCGAATTTGTCACTTGTCCACCCCATAGTCTAGTCACTATCCCAACTGAGCTACCCCAGCCCCATCATTTGTAATTCCACTTCTTATTTTCAGTGACCAAAATGTCTTAACAACTTACCACTTACGTGTGACTTATAATCTGCAATATTTTAATTACAATATAGTTTCATTCAAATACCTCTGAACTCATGTGTAACTCTGGCCAAGGCAAGATTGGTTGCAGACATCAGCTTTGGTGAACCTGCAAGTCCAGTTAGCAGCATCCCTATGTAGTCTTTCATTGTGTCTTCTCCCGAGTAGTCCAGTTTCTGCCAAGGCAATCAGTCATGCACATTATGTGTACACTCACATGAACAACTTATGCGCCAATATCCTGAATTATGTGAATCTCATTAGGAAGATCTTACTGCTAGAGGTCAACCTGATGCCATGCTCAATATACCCAGCAATATGGCAGTTCATATCTTTACAAGAATAATGTCAAGTACATGATATGTTGTGGCTTATTATATTGTATTATTATCAACTGAGTCCAAGAGCATGATATCACAGGATCTTTAACACAAAGGAAGTTTAAATCCATCAGGAATTTTTAAGTCCATTTTTCCCTCCAGTTTGATATTTTTATTTCACAAAAGTGTCCATAAGTACCTACTTCCAGGTTCTAGGAAGGCATTACAAATTCTGAAAATATTTCTTGACACATAATGAAGCCCATCTTGAAATATCAGTAATTTCTCTTTTAATATTATATTTCATTTCACACAACGAATGTGGAATATTCAAATAAACTCTTATATTTCCATGCCCCCACAAATAATAACTGCATTGATTCAAACGTGGAGTACTAAGAGGCCATAATCCCCAGCAATGTTAGGAATTTACTGCTTCTTGAAACAACATGGGCTCTATAAACCAACAAGGCACCAACTTCAAGCTAATCCAATGCAATTTCATGAACTGCATGGGGAATTTCAGAGCATCAATATGTGTATTCGGGCTGCTTACATTCTGATTTAACTTAAACCATGCCACCTTGCCAGGGCACTGCAAATGTACATTCTTTGTTCAACCAAATACATTTCTCAGACACACTGTCCACTTGCATCATATTTCTGCACTTGTAAGGTGGGAGAAGTCTTGGCAAAGTGGCCTTATATTTTTTTACACTCAAAACATGACTACAGACACACTCTTTAGTTCAGGTATGGTCACTGACCACACCAGCAAACATACAGGCAGGAATTCACATTCCAGGACAGAGTTCCATTTTTACCTCACTGACAGAATGAGTGCAAAAGTTAAAAATGACTGGGAAATGAGTTCTGAAGTTTAATCTGGTCTGAACCACAGTAAAGGTAAGTTATTTGAGACATGCATAAAGCCCTGACCTTGTCAGAGAAGTGGGAGAGGAAAGGTGGGACAAAAAAACCCACATTGGATCTGTTTTATCTCTCCAGCACGAAAAGCCTAAGGCTTAAGCCCATGGACAGTTGGAATGAACAAAGCAATATGACTTACAAATACATACAGTCAAAGAAGATGTCATCCTGGTGGGTGGCACAAAAATATGACCTTTTTAAATCACAAAGTTTCAAATTATCACCATTTTTGCAACTACTGACATGTACATAATATTTAGATTTATCCAAAACTGTACCATACATCGTATGCGAAATATAGTGTATATGTCAATGATTACAAACATGGAGACAAAACAAACTCTGAGTTATGGAGATTATATTTTTCATATCAACCAGTATAACAAAACACTGAAAATAAATCTGTATTGAACACTCACCTGCATTACTTGACCAATCAGAACCAATAAGCTGTACGCTGCTGAGCGACATCTTTCATTGATGTCCTTGCAGCACAGTATGGCTTCAGGTACAATCTGCTGCAACATGTCCAGCTGAGAACGATCCATCCTCACCACCAGATGACTAAGACATCGGAGACGTGGCTGCAAAGTATCATAGGCGATTTATTGCTAAATAAGGGGAACTAAGTAATCCTCAGTGTTGCCATCATTATAATAACCAATAATGATAGTAATTCACATAGTCTACCTTATTTCTCAATGCAGATTACATGAAAGGTAATTAAGGAAAATAAAAATGTGTAATCACAACATTTAATAGTCACTGCTTACACGCAGGAATATGAAATTTGTACGCAGATACATGAATACACACACAAAATATTGTTTTTAAAGCCAGCATTTACAGAATATTTTGTTGGGGTAATGACTGGAGATTATGTTCGTGTAATAAACATAACACAATCAAAGCAGACAAATAAATTCTGCAAAGAAGCAGCAGCATACCCTAATAACAGTGGTAACGCTAAACAGTGTTTTTATGTTTTGCTGACCGTGCATCTCAGTATATTTATCTCAGTAATTAACCAACTTGATGCACAAAATTTTTGTTTTATAATAAGTTTTATTTCATGCCTCTACATGTTTCGAGTACATGTGCTCATCATCAGGAGGTCAAAATTGCATTACACAGCCTCTGGTATCATCACACCTATAGGTGGCTGTCTCGTGCACAGGTTGGTTAATTACTGAGATAAACTACACAGTGTATTCATAACTGTAAACAATAACAAACAAACTGTGGCCCCAGGGGATTCAATGATACAGCATTCTGAGCACAGTCAAAGATACAAAGACCCCAAATACAGCTCAATGTTGTGCTACTAACACATTTCCTATCTTGTTCTATAGTATGTCCATGAGGGGCCAAACATCTGAATACAAACATCTAAATTAAACACAAACTGAGGAACATTATAAACTCACTCCTTTGCTGTAGGCAGCTGAGGTGGAAAGGGACCGCAAGAGTAGTCTCTTTAAATCTGGTAGGTTGTCACTCACAAATGCTTTGCAAGAATCTGAACTGCTGCCACACAATTCCTCCAGCAACCTGAAAAAATAGTAAAAGCACAATACATATAGTAATGACGTGCTAAATGATCAGAATAAATTCCACAAAAAGACAGCTTTCAGCAGGGTCATTTAGTATTAATTATATTGAAAATGGTCTGAATAGGCTATTTCTTACATGTGACACATAAATGATGGCTTAATTTGGCTATTAGTATACAACAGCTATTAATTATGTAATGAATAAACCAGGATATCAGTCACATTTAATGAGCTAAATTGGACTCTTTGCTCACATTCAAGAAACAGTTTCAGAGCATATCTGGCTCCAATGAAGTAGCCTTCAGCAGGACATCACTGTAACAATTTAAACAGAGAACTTCATCACAAGGAAATGTGCATAAACTTTTCTGAAATATGAATACACTGGCAAACCTTGCAGATGAAAGCAGTACATATGTATTTACCAGCTTATAAGGGATTAACCAGCACCTGCATTGTTTTATCATTCATTATTTTGCCTTCCTGCTTCCTCGTACATGGACCAGGATAGTGCAGTCGGTACAGAGACTGGCACTGCCCACTAAGGTTTACAGAAGTCCTCTCCATACTGACTTCTACCTTATCTTTGAACCTAAACATCCAGATCATGTTAAAAGAAGATCTGTTCAGTGCCAATAAAGCATAGACACTACCACATGCCAAAGTGTATAATGAACTGATAAACTTCAATGCAATCTATAGCTCAATGGGTACTCCCTACAGTTCATACATTCAGTTCTTTACAATTCCATGGGAAGAAGTTATTTGAAAATGAGATAAAGACTCATGATTCAGTGTTTATGTCCCATGCAAAGTTCAAAAGATCGGCCAGTTATCTGAACAAAACACAAACACAAGTTCACTTGTGAAAAGCAGACTGAAAATGAATCCGCAACTCCCTGTAAATGCAGAAAGACTGTTCGTTGTGTGTCTCTGGTAACGCACAATTTCAACATTCCTACTTCTCAGGATAGGTGGTGATCTGAACGGGATTCTTCATGACAACGCTTGAGTCTTGTTACAACATAGAAATAGATAGCTGGACCAGACTGTTACAACACATCACAGCATGGTAAATTGTCAAATGTAAGCACAAGCTACACAGCAATAATTTCAACCGGAGGCATGACCAAGTACACACACATAACAGTTAACATAATCTGCAATCCATGAGAAGTCAGATTAATTAAAAATTCCAGAAATGATCAAAATCAGTTATTGAATAAGCCTGAAAGGATAAGAAGAGGAACTCTTTAGAGTCAATTCCTATTTTACCACTTCCAATATCATACTGCATAAGACAAAGCACCATTAAAAAGATCTGATGGGGAAAACATTATTTAGCACTTAGTACACCACTCACCTGTACGCTTTTTTCTGTTCATGAAGATATTTTGTATTTGCTAACCTATCCTGACATACAGCATACATCTGAGCAAGCCGTGCTTTGTCCTGATATGCCAAGAGTGCCCGCAAAAGATCCAGAACACTTTCTTTTACAAATGCATCCACGTCTGGAGTATTTAACTTCTCTAGGGCACAATCAAACAACTCATGGCAGAGTTCAGGGCTGGCAACTTGTATGTAAACCTGTAACCAGAAAACAATGCATGCATGGGAAATAAACATCAGAGAATTGCAAAGTATGCTCCACTAATAAGATGCATGTACATTCACTTTCAGTGACTGCAAGAGGACATAATGCAGTATTGGGTGACACAAAAAAGACCAATATTAACCTTTCTAGAAAAACTGAAACCCACTTTCAAATAAATAAGAAATTCAAAACACCTTCATAATTAGCCCGAAAATGAAGAGCATAGCAGTACCTTAATGGTCTCATAAGCAGCAAGCCGCTGGCCCTCTTCATCTGTGCCACTTGGCTTAGTAGTATACAGATTGAACAGAATAGGCAAGTAGTTCTTGGCAAATCGAGCCATCTCCTTCACATTATCCTCATTGGCTGCTTCTTGGCTGCTCGTTATCAGTTTGCGTAAGGCTGACATCACATCCAGTCGCAGTTCTTTGTACTCTCCAATTGCTGTTCCCAGTACTTTCGCAATAACCTTCCACAAAGAAAAACACAGAATGCTGACATGTGTAATGTCAGAACTAAGATATACAATGCCGAAAATCATGGGGGAATATTTTACACAAGTAACAAACAGGAAGTAGTTCATCAGCTAAATAAGCTAAGACTAAGTCTCATGCTGGGACTGGTTAAAGCACAGTATGATGAAATACCAAATTAAGAAAGCTGTAAGTTTGTTACTCGAGAAAACTTCTTTTGGAACAGTAACAACAAATTTCAGAAAAAAATTACGAGAAACTTAAACAGTATGTATACAAGAAATGAGGAATACCAGTGCAGACTGGGAAAACAAACAACCAAAAATAAATGAAAGGACAAGGGAACAGAACTGAAGAGCTCTCATTTATATGATCAGTAGTACAATAATACACGGCATGCAATGTAATTATAACAAAACACTAAGGCACATTCATGCAACCATGCTTGCAGTGGAAAAACAATAAGTATTACATATTCTGAGTGTGTGTCTATACCCTTAGTTACCCAGCATGCAAAGTGCATGCAACATATTGTCATCTGTGGCCTGGTTGCCTCTACATTTTCCACATTACCTCACAAATGGCACGATTTTTAGACAAAGTTATTGAACATAAAATGTGCATTTTGATTTCCTCTACAACTTTTTTCTGAAACATTTCTCATTTTAAGAACTGAGGGAGATGTGATCAAAAACGTGTACTGTTCTTCATGCAAAGTACCCATTATTTTTGTCAGATTTTAATGAAATCTTCATTTTCTTGACAGATTTAAAAAAAAAAACTCAAATATCAACTTCATAAAAATCCATACAGAGGGAACCAAGTTGTTCCATGTGAACAGACAGACATGACGAAGCTAATAGTTGCTTTGTGCAATTTTGCGATTGCACCTAAAAAACAAAAATTCTAACTTCAGAAATAAGCAATACAGCCTGCCCCCACCCACCCAACAAAAGATTTAAAATAACACAAAAAAAAACTGTTAAGTTGTTGACATTGTTACAATCTATGACTGTGAAACAACAGCAGCAGCAGAGGCAACAACAACATGTTGTTACACTGCTGAAATTATTGAAATCTGTGAATGTGGAACAGAGTATTAGGCCTAAAGAACTTTTTTTTATGTATTTATTTCTGGTTTATTTAAATAGTAGACTGTACATACCTTGAAGTTATCCTTCAGATCAGTGGGGTTGTTACAGAAGCATGGAAGCAGGGCCCAAATCTGAGACTGCAGAAGTATGTAACTGTGGGCTCCAGCTTTATCAGCCTCATCCTCCAGAGAAATACTTCGCTTCCTATAAAGTAAGTCAAGCAAAATTTCATACTTAAACACACAAAGAAAATTAAACTTCAAGCCCACCTGTGCATTTTTTGGACCACCACTAAACCATGTGCATAATTTTTGGTGTTCTTTCAGTGTGGCACCTTGGAAAATTACAGATGGCTACCGGAGTGTCAACATACATGAGGGCATCAAATGAACTTTAACATTTCTCTGGTGAAGCTGTCTGTTTCCCATACATATATTTTCATACATAAGAGCTTGTACCTGTCACACAATCAGTTAAATAGCTTTATAAGGTGCAACAATAATTCATCTTGAATCTTGTTACTCCAAACATCTTCTTGTGGTGACAAAATTTGGAGAAAGTTGTGTGAATGTTTAAGTAAGCATGACATAAGTTACATAATACATTTATACTATGGTGGAAAATAACTTTATGTAGTGTCAAATACTAGAACAGTCTATGGGTTTTGATTTCTGAACAGGACTTGCAAGTCAACAATTATTTAGAACATAAAACAAACATCTGGTGAACAATCAGACAGGAATATTCAATGGTCAGATACACTCTGCAGCATGGATGTCTCTAATTTAATCAAGGGAGAAAGAGATGTATAGACACATGCAATTCAATACTAAGATTCTGAGAAACAAATGTTATTTCTTTTGAAACCTTAGTAAACATCTGACCAAAAAAGACCAAAATTAAATCTACTTAGAAGTGTTTAACCCCCTTGCCCCAAACATCGACCACAGATGACACAAAGTGTGCATTTAAAGTGTCAGCCCACTACAAACCAGACACCAATTACATGTAAAGAAATCAAAGTACTTTAAATTATCGTCACATCAGAGCACCCCAAGCATTTAAGTCTGATGTGAAAGGATTATCACAAAATTTCATCAAATGTCATACACCAAAAGCAGGGGAAATGATATCTGTACTCTTACCTGCAGACAGTTGCCAAAGGAAGGAAGTAACTAAGAAAGAACTTGAGCTGTGAACTGCACACATTTTCTCGCAGCACAGGCAGCAACCAGCTGCGTTTGAATTCATAGTCAGTCTCTGCTCCTGTTATCTGTCACAAAGCAAAAGTCTTAAGTTATACATTATTGAATTATTGTAATTGACATTCACGATAGGACTGCTAACACTCCACTTTGAATTTTCTTTCCCATGTCACTGCTAACACCAGTTTCTTATGCAAAATGCCAATTCCCAATAAGAAATTATAAAAATTTAAATCAGTCATTTCTTCAGATGTAATAAATTATACACTTGTAATAACACCAACCAACAAATTTCTCATACCTGCAGAGGAATGGCATTCAGCACAGTCTCAGGCCCCATTGTGCGAATGGCTGTGCCCACAGCAAACTCCAGTTCACTTACATTTGAAAACTTGTATGAGTCTCGCAGCTCAGCCATCAGTTTGAGGCAAGACATCATGAAGCTACTGCATGATGCACCCGCCACCTATACAAAAGTCTAACATGAACATCTTTCAGTTGCAGAATAAATGGTCACTTCAACCTCATGAAAGGAGATAATATTCGAGAGTTTCCTTTATAAAAACAGATGGGACAGAACTGGCTGACCATAATAACACAGGTCAGTCCACCACAATGTTGCTCCATGTCTGTCTAGGTATTCATCTTGTATTTGTACCTGCTCTTTTCCTATGGTCTTGTTCATATTTTCTCATATATTCTCTTAGTGGCTGCTTTTTCAACATCTTAATAATTACAACAGCCTACAAAAAAATTAGGATAGAATTAGTTTCATTACCATAGTTAAAAAATCACATATTTTCTCCGATTCTACTATGGTCATTACAAATGTTTGTTGATCCTTACCAGCTGACTATTAAAAAAGCACACTGAGGCTTTTGGATATTCAGTCCCACCAAAATTACACATTAGATGAAGGTCACAAAACCTAAGAAGCAGAATATTAAAAAATATGTTCAGGATCAGAGCAAATAGGAACACACACTGTACTAAATTCTGACAAAAGTAAATGTGACTGAAATAAAAATGGGACATTGTGACAGATCATATATGCCACTGTGTCTGGACACAGGCCAAAGTGGTGTAAAATCACTAAAAACTCTACTGGGTAATTAGGTTCCAGTATCTGCTGAGGTTGGAATGAAGTTTTGACACATCTTTGATAAAATTAGCACACTAAAATCAATCTGTTCAATATTATGTACACAATCTGTGGTCTGTATCTAGCACACAGAATGGCAGTGAATTGAGCCACAGGGTGAAGTACTTTACCTGGAACCACACAGCCAGAAGATGCAACACATGACACCATGCAGAGTGATACTGATAGGTGAGGCCATTTTCAATAACACCAAATAACTTTCCTAGGGTCTGATAATAAGCCTTGACTAGTTCAGCAGAACAGGCTGGCGCAACACAATCTTCAGTAACAGCCTTCAGAGTTAATGTGGCAGTGCTCATGACCTCTGCCTTGTCAGACAGCCACAGCTGGGCGCCAGCAGAGAAGAGTCGCGGTAAATGTGCAAAACACAGTGACAGATCCAACCTGCACCACAAATAGTAAAATTACAGGAAGGAAATTGTATCCACTTTAAAAAAAGGATTATGTAAATAGAAAAATCCTGAGAACTGATTCCAACTTAGAATTTGGAGACTGAAAAGAACATTACAAAGCTGTCCAAGTAATTGACTGATTGATTACAATTGAGTTCAGGACTGAAATTTCACTGGTCCCGTTGCACCTAGGCCTTGAATAACATTGTAATAACATTGTATATTAACCCTTTGATGCCAGAATTAAATCCCTCTGAGCAATTTTGCATGCTGGAATTTTTACTGGGGCTTTTAAATTTTAATGCCTCTTAG
>Ga0123352_10012500_pt1 | contig 13421 bp, 9 predicted proteins | sample TergutLab28metaG_FD_89700 | JGI IMG/M metagenome (GOLD analysis project Ga0123352, IMG submission 89700) | Labiotermes labralis P1 segment gut microbial communities from Petit-Saut dam, French Guiana - Lab288 P1 | ecosystem: Host-associated > Arthropoda: Insects > Digestive system > Gut ...
ACTATACTTTCGAACGTAAACCTGATGATGGCCACTTAGGCCGAAACATGTAGTTTACTTTTATCATTATTAAACACCTTTAAATATTGTTGTGTTATAGACTGACCCCACACCTATTGTTTAACTGTCCTGTCACTTTTGGCAAGATGGGTAAAGGAGTGGAATGTACTGAATAATTAAAAATATTGCAATCCATACCATCACATTTATTAAGGTATACCATAAGCAGAAAAAATGTGGATAACATATACACACAAATAGTATATTTACTTATACTGACTTGAATTAGTGAACTGTGATGGGCTCCACTCTGGGTGATGGAAGCAGCATCATTACATGATCCACGGCAGAAATAAGCATGATAACCCGATGGCTGCAGAATCCATTCATCCCAACCAATTTCAGCAAAAGATATATACAGGTTCTCTCTACAGCATTCAGACACACCTGGGTGACAGTTTATGTTGCGCTTGTGCCGATTATTCTGCTTAAGAAAGAGTAATGATAAATTAAACATTTCCATTATAAGATTCACAGTGTTTGCTGGTTACTTGAATCTTGAATGTTGGAATCTTTTATATGTTACACTCAAACCATAGAAGTGAAACATTGTTTTCTATAGCTAAAACATGACAGGTTTTGCTCTGTATTATGTTCTAATAAAGAGAAATGAAGTGAGATGAACATAACACTGTGGTAGATCACAAGTGACGAAACAAAAATATGTATCTTTTGAATAAAAATATTTTAGTTACATTGTTGTCCTCCTAAACGGGACCAAAACCCAATAACATTAATATTTTTCCATTGAATAACAACTTTGGATTTTGATATGTATATGTGTGTATATATATGTCAGTATTATACAATATTTTTATGTGTTATGCTATTACTCTTTTAATCGTAGCAGTTCATAATGTTGGCACTACATGCCACAGATATGTACATTGCAATAATTATTTTAAAGTTGACATCCTGTAGGACACTTATGGGGGAAGGATTGGTCAGTGGAACATCTGTGACAGTGGTGTCTGAGGTGGGAACGTATGCCATGTGACGTCCCCTGGCAACTGTGTTATGTTCTGTACATTTTATCTTTTTGTCACCTGGTTTATCTTATCAAAATGCCAGGTGTAGGATGGGGTTTTTAAAAAAAAGAAAAATGTAAGACAAAGGACATATTTATCATAGAGTAGATGCCAGTTACTTGAGGTCGTTGAGTCAGGTGATGAAGTGGGGTTAGAAGTGCAAACGTCCAAATTGAATGAACATTAATGAAACTTCAAAGCAATGAAGGCAAATAAAACAGACTGTGTGACTCTGTGAAGTGGTTGACATAATAGATGTTCCATTATCAGCTGTGTTACAGGGCAGTGTGTAATGTAAGAAACGGGTATATTGGAGGAAATAAAATGACACTTGGCACTTCAGTCGAATGTAACTGCAGTAGTAGAATACGTTTAACCCTGATGCTTCAGAAATTGGACCAGGTATTGTATGAGTGGTTTACAGGAACGCATTTTATGAAGAAAACCCCAGGAATGGGACTATGATAGTTGAAAAGACTATGAGTTTTTATGATAAAATTAAAATAAATGTCTAAATGCACATTCTCAGATGACTGGCTGTGAAATAACAAAAAATTGCCTGTAAGAAATTAGGTCAGTAGAAGTTCTGTTGATAGCCCAGAATATTTGACATTCTAGCACCTTTCCAGTCCTGTCAGTGCTGGAGTAAAGGAAATCTAATGTATGTCATAAGCATTGTGAGCACAGTGTAGTATGACATACTTAAAAATTCAGTTCATAAGGGGTAACAGTGCCAAGAAATGTAAGCTATACATTATAAATATTGAACTATTATATGCCTGTGTGTGATGTGTAAATGTTCTGCTGTTAGTGAGGTGTTTTATGTTGTGTGGATTAATCAGTCTACCAAATCCATTAGTAAAATTTGGGATGTACCACAGGGACCTGTGCTTCTGCACAGAAGATATACCTTGTGAATATTTGACAGTTGCTATGAAAGAGCAATAAGCATGCCTCTTCAGTGGTCTGGATGGTTCTGGTAAAGCAAGGGGACACACATTACAAAGAGTTTTTATGCCCACTTGTGGTAACATTGCTAAAATTATTTAAACATTTCATGCATCCAAATGAATCCAGACAAATAAGAGGCACATGCCAGTTTATCAAGTGATGGCATAGAAGTTTATATGAAATCGTGTTTTCATTGTTCCATTGTTACACCAACTTCCTGAGTGACGGTGATTCAAAGGCATTTATTTAATGCTACAGAGCAATTGAAGATGTAAGTTAATTGTGTCACAAGCAGTATATTTAAATGAGTATGATCACATGTGTTTGTCAACTGAAGCTTTCCATGAAGAGTGAATGGTGGGGAAACCTTTAGGAGTGGGAGGGTGAGGGGAGAGAGAGAGAGCGAGAGAGAGTAAGGTTGATTGATAAAGTAACTGACAGAGTACAAAACAGCTGTGATCAATATCAAAGTACAAGCAATACTGAACAAGTCATGAGACCCATTTGGAAATTACTTTTGCTTTCTGTCCTGACAAATGGAAATCCACAACATCCTCCAGGACCAGACAGCTTGCACAGTTACCATAAATGGCTCATAAGTGGGTTGTGTGGCAATTCCCACAACTGTCTGTGTACTGTGATAGAAGCAAAAATAATTTTTGTGGATCTAACAGACTGACAGCTTCTGCAAACATTGTTCCAAGTAAGTTCATTTGTTATGGTTTATTTTCAGTAGCCCTCACCTTATAAATAAAATTGTAGGGTATGTGACAAACAATGTACAGAAGACCAGTGGAATGTCTGGTTAGACAGAAAATCTTATGGGAGTGTGTTTATTATAACTTGGATTTGCAACTCCATCACTGCATATGTAGGATTCAAAACATTACACTTTTAAATGTATGATACAGGTGTACCACATAGCAAGGGAAACATTCTAAATTGTGAAGTGTTAGAGATTGAAAATTGGGCAATTGCACAGCACATGAAATTTGTTGACTCCCATACACTGAGAAAGAAAGAAAGAAAATTCTGAAAACGCATATGAGGACTGGGAGAAGGATATGTACTGACAGAGGAGATGTGTGAACAGGTAAAGGTGAGTGAAATTCATGGGCACCCAAACAGTCCATATCCCAGAATGTACTGATAAGTTTGCTTTTCTCAGAAGCTTGGTACTAGGAGCCATTTTTTTCTGCTTGGGGTAGATTAAAATTGTAAACATTTATTCACAATGGCAGATCACACGTTTTAACACAGCATCTTAAATATATAATAAAGGAAAACTTCCATGGGGTAAAATAATTGTGAAAAATTAGTACTTATCTTGCCACATGAACATGAATTCAATCTTGGCATAAAATTTTACAAGTTCAGTTTCCTGGTGTAAACTTAAAGATGCTGTAAAAACAACTGCTTTTGGCAAATAGAGTGAGGGCAGCTCAGTGATTATAGTGTCTTAGGCTACAGATTGTATGACCAGGAGAATCAAGGTTTGGCTCCTAGCATGGGTAGGGTCTTTTCTCATTTGCACTGGCTCTGGAGCCCACCTAGCTTAATATACAGTGGCTATAAGATGAAATCACTAGGGTTAAAAAGCAGCCAGCATGGCATTCTGTCCATTGGGGCGCCAATGTTAAAGAGTATGTGGAGTTATACCTCAGCTTCCGTGTATGTCTTCATAGCATGGTGCTAAATTAGGTACAGGGACAATTTTTTTGTTTTAGAATTTCACCTTGCAGTTAACGGTCTATGAGAAGGTTATCCTTACACTGTATTTTAGTACTGTAATGTTCTATGAATATGATGCTCTGGAGATTGGGTCCCCTACCAGTATTATCATAATATGTGTGGTATTTTGAGATTTCATTTTAAGATATTAAAAACCCCAACATTCTTATGCCCTCAAACGTAAGTGTATGCTTATATGACATGTGTATGATAACGCTAATCTCTTTGACCAGTCAAATTTTGCCTATGCAGTCATGTTGGCTGCAGACATATCTGCTGTGTTTATTGCCCATTTGATGATGTGACTAGTGAATAGTGAAATGTAAGTAATCGATTTCAGTGCTTGTGCGATACTTTTTTAAGTTTCATTTCTGTGTGACGTTTGATTCACATAATCCCGCGGTACAGGTGATGGTGTTATGTGTTGTTGCCGTCTGATTTAAGGTGTTATTGTGTATGAATATTTATTTTTATTGCTCAAAAATAATACATTATATCCTGTGCTGGTGAGTAGATTTGTACTGCGTTTTTTCGTAGTGCAAGTATGCTTTTCATGTGTATATGCAGGATAACGTTTGAGGTTATGTTGCTGTCATGTTGATGTCTTCTGTTCTAATGAGACGCAGTAATAGATTTAAGTCAAACAGATACATTTTCGACCCATTATTCCATCACTGGTTACATTATTGACGATACCGATAACACACATCAAAGTTAAGCGCGGACGGGCAGACCCTATTCGTACCCTTTGAACACGTGCAGTCGTACTTATACGGTACCGGCTTTGTTACACTTTCGCAGCTTGAGTTGTGGGAGACCCGGCTTCTTAATTTTCATATTGCGTGTCCAGAAAGTTTCGTGTTAGAGAGGGTAATGCTTCATGGCCGTTAGGTAGCTCATGTAAAGATGGGAAAAAAAAGTGCAAAGCAGCAGTCAGTTATTTAACCATTTGCTGAATATGCGATTTTGCGTGTCATTGTCAGTTTAAAAACGTCGCTACGAATAAATAAGAGAGAGAGTATAATAATTCACCAATAGTGAATCATTTTATTTTGAAATCAAGGCAGTAGAAATTGTGCCACTACTGGCACATAAGAATATTATTGCAGCGTAAGTTTCTACAGTAATTTCACCAATACTATTGTACTGTGTGTAAATTTTCAGTGCTGAATTCAGGGAATGATCAGAAGATGAACACGTTATTGCCAAGTTCATGCAATGGGCAACAGCAAAGACAGGTTCACAAAAAATGACAGAAATTTGACCAGTCCATGAAAATAGCAGATTTTACAGACAGGTGTGTAATATGTTCAGCCTGGCAACAAATCGAATTTCTTTTTGGAAATGTAAATATGTGCAATAGAAAAGTGGGTTTCTTGAGTTCAGCTCAGATATCTTTGTTGATAATTATGAATGCAACATTTGGAGGTTCTGATTGAGAGGAGCTCACAGTACTTCAAGGTTTGAAAGGGGTGAATTTTTCTTCCAATTTTATGGATCTAGGGATTGGCATTTGGCAGATGTTGTACAAGGAACCAGATGATATTTTTCTATGTGGGGAATTCCAAATGGTTTATTGAGTAAAAATAATGCTCTTGACACTGGAGTCAAATCTTAAACAGTTAAAGAAGGGTAAAGGTGGAAATTTAAATTACTCTTGCATTATGGATGTCATTTTACATCAGTAATTGTGTGCAGTGTAATATAAGAAATATATTTTCAATAGTTGTAGGAAGATTGTTAATATAACTTTCCTTTTTGTGTTCGTTAAGTTGTAAGTGATACATTCAAATGAGGAACAATCACACATTTATAGCTTCCATCACCACATGTTTCTGTGGTCTCTCATATCCAGGCACATGCCTGTGGTCTCTGCTGGTTAGTACTGGCAGACACTGGACTTATTTTTGTAATGAATTTTCAGTGGCAAAAATGCCTCACTGACCCTCTTAGTGATCAGATGACACCTGACAAGCCCACTGTCAGTATCATGATCTCTATGCACACTGAAGTTGAATTAAAATGGATTCTGCCTAACAGGTAACTTACCTCTGAATACTGTCATGCATTCACACCAGTTGCCACTTGTATCCCGACCCAGTCTGTTATGAGGTTTCACTGACTATTCACATAATATCATTTTATTAAATGAAATTACATGTTACTATCTTTTGCATACTTCTTGTTACATTTTGCTAAGTCAGTGACATTAATGTTTATAGCAATGAATTATAAATGAAGTAAAGAGTACCCTCCTCCCTAGGCGAGGAAGTGAAAAGAGTGGTGTCCAATGTAGATAGGGTCACAGACCAGGAAGGTAGCTAGAACCCCTACTGCCAGTGTCCATTCTTTCCCCTACCCGAGGGTGGTGTCTTCTATATTAACAAGAGTACCTAATTCAGGCTAAAAAGTAGCTAATCCTTCAGGTTCATGAATAAAATTGTTAAATAATCTGAGTGTATTGAACTTAAATACTGAAATTTATATCACTTTGACACCTCCAATTTAAAGTTGAGGATTCTCTGTACTGAGTAACATCTGCTTAATAAATAAGTAAAAAATACAGTTTAGATTTTCAGTGTTTCAAAATCTACTTTACCTGTGTTGTGGTCTTTGTGCTAATAATGATGAATGGTTTATGTTCAGGCTCTAGAGATAAAGGTGACTTAGTAATCATCATTGCACATGTTTTGCATGCTATATGGATCACATGTGTCAGTTCCTGGTATTCCAACCAACTTTTTACTGTCCAAATTAAATTGATTCTCATCCAGCCAGCTGTTAAAGAGAATATAACATTATTTGTAATTTGATTAGCTTTTATGTATTTAAAGAAGGAAATAAAATAGAGACTATGTAAACAGAGATGCAAGAAAGTGGAAGGAACTTCACTTAGTGAGATCTACAACCCACCAAAAGAGCTTTATAATCCAGTGGTCAAAACACATTGTCAGAAGAAAAATTATGCTTCAAATAATAGGAAAAAGTTGGAGCCAAGGCAGAGGGGAAAATAGTCACTGAGGACATGATGGTTTTGGGCTAAGACACTGGACTCTTGCTGAGAGGGTTCTGGGGTCAGTACCCATTCAGACTGATGCACAAATGTTTTGCTTATAGACTGAAACCTTCACCTTTATTGTGTTAAACTTTAGGTTCACTCTTTCATGATTTCCTCCATCACTGTGGATAACAAAATCTGCCGTATGAGTGCCCTACCCTCAGAAAGTGATTCTGTGCCCTTACCTAGGGGGGCAGAGGCCAGAAGGGTTGGCACAAACCATGTTCAGAGGCACTAGCCAAACAACAACAAGACAACAAACCTCTATTCTGTATTATAAAATTACTGTAAAGTATTATTATTTCTACAACCATATTTCATATGAAACAATACTATCCCCATTTTATGTATAACATTGATTATATGTGTGCCACAATAAGAAATAAACTAAATAAGTTTTTTCATTTGTTAATTACTGGATGGGATGCCTATAGTGTTTGCCTTAAAATTTTATTTTGATAGCCAGGTATTGATCCATGGAAACTACCATAAAATTTAGGTTTCATTTATGCAATCATATAGCAGCAAAAAATACTCATAGTTGTGCTTGTAATAACATAAATTATTTTCTTTTTGTGTTCCATGACATGCAGTAACTGAGTGTTATATCAAGATTTTGTATGTTATGAATATGCATATGCACAGCTTCATCATAAGTAAACCTGAACTAATCTCTAACTCCCCAGTTTTAGCTCAGCTGTCATTGTTTGTGTCAGATACATTTCTTAAATTGAAAGCACTGGCAGTTAAGAAGATGTCCAAGATAGTAAACTGAATGTAAACATTCATAGCAGGATATTAGACCTGGCAAGTCAAAAAGACAGGACCAAAATCATTATGTGGGCAGAAATATGTGAAGTTGTCAACAAGAATTCCATTTGCCAAGAAGCAGCATTAGCCATATCTAATGTATCAAGCACTGTTTCCCAAATGGTGTTACATAGAACCCTGGGGTTCCACAAAGTTCAAGTGAAAGTAAGGGTTTTGCAAGCATGTTCCATCACATAAATTATCTTTTTTGTTTTTGTTATTGTCATCTTCGTCATTACTGTTCACCTCTGTGTATGTATAAGAATTTTATTGTGGATTCTACAGAAGTTGTTTTGACTGTGAAAGGGACCTGTGGCCAAATTAATTCAAAAAGCACTTTTGTAGGTGTAGATTGATGGCTGTTGCATACTAGTTCCCATAAAAGATTTGTCATGAGCTAGAAAAACAACACAAATATTTTTTATAATGGTATATATGTGGTGGCTGGTGAATATGGGGGGCAGTTGTATCACACGCAAAATGGAACTTGTACGTGCCTTTTTCCAACATACAAAATATGAACTAAAGTGTTCTGCAAACATGACAGGAAATCATGTTATTTTTAAATGATGTTTTGAGGAATGTCACTTGGGTATCAAAGCACATTAGTTGAAGAGCCCATGCAAGAGTGAGATATGGGATTTGCATGGTGGTGGAGACTTCAGTTGTAGTCTTGTGATACTGTTGCTGTGACGGGTGGATGGTTACCTCAAGACCATACAGGTCCACAACCCAGAAGGCTACAATTCGTGCAGAATTGTTACTTGTTTCATACATAACATACCTTTGATGTCTGTTTCATGGATGGCTATCTGTTTGCTTTTTTCCATGCTCTGATACCATTTCCGTCGAGCAACTTCAGATACAATAAAAGTTTGGTTTTGGCTATCTGTCTGCTCCCTTTCTTTATAGACCCAAAATTCTGCTGTAGTAACATCATCTGCTTGCAGTTCTGCTGGCATTTTGAAGGTGAAGCAGGCAGCTGGACTGACAGAAGATACAGTACATTTGACTCCATCTGAAATATTATCATCCAACTTTTATTGGTTTATGAGTTGAAGTAAGCATAAATGCCATATACATATGCACACATCAGATGCTGTGCATAGCCTGACCAATTGGCTGCATGAAAATCTGGAGGCCAAGTAATACAAAGTTCAGACTCGCATTAATCATAAAATGCTGCATTGTAGTGGTGGTGGTGGTGGTGGTGTCACAGTAAAACCAGTTTAGAAGCAAAATTGCACTGATTAATTCCTTTCCCTTTTTGGCTTTGGTGTAAAGTTACACAGAGCTTAGTCCTTGCAGTAGTAAACCGTGGTTCTCTCACATTTAATTGAAATAAATTATTTGACAGGTTTTCATTGTTTTTCAGTCCTTGCAGACAATTAATACTTCCCTAGTTTTTGTTAATATCATATCCCATAATAGCTGGTAATTATTACCAAAGTCATAAGATATGGCGGAAATGTTTTAGATGTTATGTTTATTGGTGAGGTTGTCCATTCTGAAACGGTGAAGAAGAGAGAAGGTTATATTTATTTTACAGGTAAGATCTTTAGGATCGCTTTCTGTTCAAATTTCTCTTTGTCATTTTTCCATAGTACAAAGTGTCTCAAAATATAGTAGAGAATTTGATGGCTTATATAATAATCTCTGTAGCATAGAATTTCCAACTTCTGCATAACTCAACTGTGTGCATTTTAAAGTAACATAGGGCTCTGCACACATCCAGATGTTATTCAAGTTCTGTCTGCCTTTTCTGTAGCATGTCTGGAGTAATCGTGTCAAGTGCATCGTAAATTGAGTGGAAGTTGTGATTTTGTGTGTATGCATTTGATACTTGACGATCTGCACACAGGAATGTACATTATAATTGTAGTAACTATACTTATTTGCATATTTTTAGAATATTAATATTTGACCGTTTAAACCCCAGTGGTTGCTATATTTACTACCAGGTGTAACCTTTCAGAAATTCTGCGTTGTGCTCATAGAGCGCATTTATGTCGTTTGTATTCATCTGATATCAAAAAGGGATTACACCGAGCCCTTTCTTACGCCGTTTGTTTTACGCCTTTTTTACTTCAGCGCCCCTTACCCATTTACACCACTTTGTTATGTGCGCTGTCTCATTTTCGGTTTAACGCCCTTTGGGTGGCTGCATTATAACACACTAACCCCTTTTTTCTGATTGCAATATTATTTTTGGTTTATGCCCAATTTGTTGGGACTAAAACTAGGGCGTAAAACAAGGGCTAGGTGTAGTTCCTTACATCAATTACTTAGAGGTTTTTATGACCGCACAGAAAGTATTTACTGCCCGGTACGAAATAAATGTTTAAATTAATTCAGGTTAGTCGTCTTTATTGGCCTGCAGTTGCTCAGGGGGTTAGCCTTCGGCGTCTCACCACGGAGACCCGGTTTCATTCCCAGGTCACTATATGAGATTTGCGTTGGACAAGGTGGCAATGGGACAGGTTTTTCTCCAAGTACTTAAGGGTTTTCCTGTCAGTACCATTCCACCTATGCTACATATTCGTCTTCATCTACTATACATGTTGCTTTTCGAGGAGGACGAACGAGTGTAGGCTGGGTACCTTCGAAAAAGCGTTTGTCGTTCGGAAATTGGGGAGCACTGTGCAGAAAAGTATTTTTTTTCGTCTCTAAGGGGTTAATATTGTATAGGCCTAATTCTGTCCATATGTTATGAAGAGTGACTACCGACCAGTTGACATATCTTTGACACGACAGGTAGTTTGGAAAGCCCTAAAGTAATTTTTTCCCTGTGATTGAAATATCTGCGGGAATTATTGAAATTTGTGGCAGACCGTAATTTGGAGGTTTCTATGCTATAGGATATCTTAGTGGTAAACATGTGTAGCAAAATGATGTAGCCTATAGTTAAATGCAAAATTTAGGGACCAATTTCACTGAGCAATCGTCTGCCTCCATCGGACTTTTAAGTGTTATTTAACACTAATTTGCTACAAACATTTGGTAAATGATGAAAGTAAGTACAAAAATGTAGGCCCCATATTTAATGTTCGATGCTTGCACAATTCATAAATTGGCAACAATGTTGTGAGTGGGTGGGGGCGGATTGCCATGGCATGCAAGTATCACGTGTTTTTGGCGTGAAAACACGTGCTGCCGCTGATTGACAGTGATAGATGGAGGGGGCGAGAGATTGGACGTAAAGATGGCTGTTGGATTGGCCCAGAAATCTACTGCATAGAATATTCATTGAGAGAGTTATTGTTTTCGTCATGTAACAGACTGCAAGAAACTAGGAAAATATTCTTTAAATTCCGTCGATAGCCTCCAAAGAATTAATTACCGCCCTGTATCTGGATATAGATCGATTACACTGCTTTGATTCTTGGTTGTATCGAAATTTTCAAACGACGTAGGTTATAGACCTATAGCGTGTAATGGTTTGGAAAGATGACGTTGTGTGGTCAGACGGTTTAGAAGGAGCAGGCTGTATTCTGAAATCCAGTGGCGTACCCCGAAATTCCGAAGGCCCTCCAAAATCGTGCCAAACTCAACCTGATTGTGAAAACTGTTAAAAATTGCAGAATTTAGGACGCCAACACTCCATGATGTTCGGAAAAAAAGGCAGTAAAATTCTAAACTACCGCCGGTTCGCAATTGTTTTACATTAGCAATGACAAATAAATTGGTTGGCATCATAAATAGTCTTAAAGTACTAAAAATTAAGAACTTTTACTATATGAAATGAAATTTCTTGTACCAAATTACAGCTGCCTACAGAACCCTTGACTATGGGGTAGGGGGCTACCGCCCACAGATCCCGTTCTCTGTCCTCAACTTAATTTGTTGAACCCCCCCCACCCCGAACAAAATTCCTGGGTAGGCCACTGCTGAAATCACACCCCGCATTCGCCGGGAAAGGATGACAAAAACCAAGAGACCCTTTAGCCAAAATAACAAGTATTCCCTGCCGAGATTTAGAGTGGCATTCCCGATAGCAAACCTTTATCTTTACACCAACTTTCTCGATAATTGCGACGTATTAACCCTGTAATATGCCGGTCCCAGTGGCCGCGCGGTCTAAGGCGTAGGTCGGCGGCCGCTCGCCTGCTGAGATTGTAGGTTCGAATCCCACCGTGGGCATGGATGTTTGTCGTTGTGATTGTTGTGTTGTGAGGTAGAGGTTTATGCGACGAGCTGATCACTCGTCCAGAGGAGTTCTACCGACTGTGGCGCGTCGTTGTGTGTGATCTAAAAACCTCGTGAATGAGGCCGTGACCCACGGGGGATTGGCGCGCCAAAAACAAACAAAAAACCCTGTAATGTACAGAAACCACGGCAGGAATCGAGTTTTTGCAGGTGTTTGTAATTTAATTTTTACGCGTTCTTATTTGTCTATAATACGGTTGTTCCATATATAGGGATGAAGTAATGCATGGAAGTACCGCAATCGATTAAAATAGAAATATATCCTGGAAGTTATAGGGTTGGATGAGGTAGGTCGTGTCTGTGTAACCTGACGTGGAAAAGGCCCCCACGAAGCACGATATCTCTCAAGATGCGCGAGAGAATGTCACACGCCTGGCACGGACATCGTCTGAAGCGAAAACGAAAAATGCTTGTGATATCGTCCTGCTCCTGTATTGCGCAGCGACGGGATACACACAGTACCTTCCATGGTATTGTTCGTATGCGTGATTGCCCGTCTAGGATTAAAACTAAGCACCAAGCCAATCACATCCACTTCCGAAGAAGTAAAAGGGGTCCCTCTTAATACCAATACTTGATAATAATATTTATTAAGACCAACTAATTGCACATACTTGTCAAACCATTAAAATCACATAGAGGGATTGAAACATGTAGGAGATATTTTAAATCCATTTTAATCAGATAATGTTATTTTAATGGTTTGACAAGTATGTGTAATTAGTTGGTCTTAATAAATATTGTTATCACATTGCACGGTAATAAAATGAAAAAAAAACCAATACTTGATACCTCATCACTGTTTCACTGATTTCTGGAAAAGCAGCGATCTTAAACCCTCGGTAACTGTCTTACAATTCTTGTTTGTAATAACACTGGGATGTTATAAAACAGGGGTCCCCAAATTTTCCAGTAACCTAGGAGCCGTCTCAAAATTGTAAGCGTTAGATAGGTGACACGAAGCGCCACCGGGTGACATTCATTTTCCTCGACGACCTGGCGTCCGAGATTTGTTCACTTCTGCTGTACAAAAAGGTGTATACTGGAGTGTTTATGTATGCACGTTGGCTAGACCTTGCGTGTAGGCTACAACAAAGGCATTTCACGCACAACTTAGGTATTCCTTGCAGTACGTAAACGTTTCAGATAAAGTAAGTAATGATAAGTAAATTTAGTAAACTGCATTTTACAGAACTCTGCAGGTACCACGTGAGTTTACTATTTCACTGTACTTACTGTCATTTATGGGTTACCTAGTTGAAGTTACTATAGTCTTTTTTATATGAATGTTTCTCATAAAACTTTAAGTTATTTTATGCAGTACCAAGGCATTCCGTGAAAATATGTTTCTTGCACTTGAAGGATAACATCCTGTATATATGTACATGCATATGAAGACCTAACTCCGCCATAGCCGTTCCCAAGCCAGGTTGAGAAAGGAGGAGGGTTAATGGATGGCTTGGGCTCTGTTGAGGCACTCATGCCGAGTAGGTGTCTCTGGAAATGGCAGGAAATGCCCAAGCTGACAATTGTTCAGCATGGCCATCAAATCCAACTCATCAGGAAGATGGGCGGGG
>Ga0123352_10012501_pt1 | contig 13421 bp, 6 predicted proteins | sample TergutLab28metaG_FD_89700 | JGI IMG/M metagenome (GOLD analysis project Ga0123352, IMG submission 89700) | Labiotermes labralis P1 segment gut microbial communities from Petit-Saut dam, French Guiana - Lab288 P1 | ecosystem: Host-associated > Arthropoda: Insects > Digestive system > Gut ...
CTACTCTAGGTCGTGATACAACCTGACGATGGCCCAGGAATAAGGCCGAAACATGTTGTTGTAAACCTTACAATAATCAACCAATAAAATAGTTGTGTTTGACGGTAAGTGCCACGCACATATATTGCCATACTAATTCTCTCATATGATTTGAAAATAGATAAAAATAGCTGTAGCACCATGTCACATGCACACTTGTAACTCCCTAACAGTGAGTCATGACAGGCATCTTGAAATCGGTAACGACAACATTCCAGAACATACTCGTTAAATGTCTTAAGAACCGATAAACATTGCAAATGGAATAGAAATTACCAGAATTCAGCAACTGCAGAGCAGAAAACACCGGCAGATGAATGGACATCAGAGAATAATAAACCATCAGTTGGCTATTGTTACAGATGCAGGGTAACTAACTAACTCTATGGAGCAGATTCCTTCTTAAGAAGCTAAGAGTTCCTCATCTAGTCAAGAAATTCCCGGCATTTTATGGAACTTGAAACACTTTTAACATGTTCACAAGAGCTTGCTACCTGTCTCTATCATGAGCCAGATCAATCCTGCACACGCCTCCCGTCCTATTTATTTAAAATTCACTTTAATACTGTCCTCCCATCTACGTTTAGGACATCCAAATGTTCTCTTTCCTTCAAGTTACCTCATCAAAACCCTGTGTGCACCTCTCTTCTATATATGCCACATTCGTCATACTTCCCATTTTTCATGATTTGATCACCCCTATAATCGCGATAAAGAGTACTTATCACGGTCGTCACGTAAAGAAACGCTCACTAACTACCAGACGACTGATACAGGCGTTGTAGTCCAGAATGTTTACAGAACTCTGGTAAAGCCAACGATAACAGTTCGTGTTAACTACATGTCAAGAATCTTAACACTTTATCTTACAGATAACCTGACCATCCCATTACGTCTTACACGTTCAATTTTAGCCAATTTTCCTGCTGTCAACAAAAAGTAGTCTTATGAGACAGCCCGATGTTTGCGCGTGCCAACTTTTAAACAAGCCGACCAGTTTTCACAAAATTTGGCATAAAAATTGTGCCCGTCAAGATCGCCCCAATCTTATAATTTGTAATTTTCTAATAATAACATGGTAGTGGCGCGAAAATTGTGCTTGTGTCTCAGAAGGCGATAAATATTCAACCCTTTGATGAAGGCAGGTGAAATTGGGGAAGATGATGGACCAAAAACACATATCCATGTCACGTTTGCATGCTACCGCAACTATGCGCATTTGCACAATGGATATTGCGATAAGCGGTGTCGCTGGCGAACCCAGTCCTTCTAGGATTAATATGGCGGTTCTTTGAATTTTTGGAATGGGAGCGACGCTAGTTCTATTTAATGGCAAGTTCTTTATTGCTGTGCTGTTATTATATTACGGAATACATTTAAAGATACGGCGAGTGTTTGAAATCTGTCCGGTTTGACCGCTATAGTACCAATAACTGGCCACTGTTTGAACAAGCGTTCAGTTTGTGTAGTGAGAGATCATACGTAAATGTCCCCACAGTTGTCGTATGAAAATTGTGCATGTCGAAAATTTCAAACATGACAGTGTAGAGAACTCTCGCGTAATATCTGGCAACGTACGTACGTGGTATAGTTTTGGCTTATTATTATTATTTATTGCAATTGAGTTTTCACTCGTTGGCAGTACTCCTTATACTAATAACAAGTAAGAATAAATATACATAAAAGAAACAATACAAACACAGTACAAACAATACACAACACAGTAAATACGTACAAGTACACATATTACCAAAACATCCACAAAATTGTCAAAACACCCACACATACACACACCCACACATTACAAAATCCACACATAAGCACACCTACACTTTACAAAACAAGTTAAAACAACCACAGTACAAGACACACACCAAATAAAATAGTCACAATACAATCAATTGCCAGTATAAGGTCACCCTAATGTGCATGATACTTTTGTCCCCAAGAACTTAAACGTATATGAATAATTTATAGAGGTATAAATACCGTCAACACCATTAACTTGCATTATTATTAATTTAATACTACATGTTTCGACCAACGTTGGTCACCTTCAGGCCACTCAAATAATAAAAGTTATAGTACACAGCTGCGTTACTCAGTGTTAATGACTTATCTCTCAGTTTTACATTTTATAAAATACATATATTCTCAGAGTACAACCAACAAGATGCGACGTTTCTCAGTTTATTTATTTCTGTAAGACGCTCTACATGTTTCAGACGGGTTTTCCGTCCATCATCAAGAGCACAAAACTGCACATGCAGCGTCAGGCATTTGTCAGACCAGTGCTGCTACCTGCTGCTAGCCTGGAACCCAGATGCTCCATAATACAATTTTGACCTCCTGATGATGAGCACATAGTGCTCGAAACATGTAGAGGCATATAAGAAACTTATTATAAAACAAGATTTTGTGCATTAGGTTGGTTAATTATTAAGACGTCTGAAACATGTACAGCGTCTTACAGAAATAAATAAACTGAGAAACGTTGCATTTTTTGGTTGTACTCTGAGAATATATTAGCGATTCACGGACATATGAATGTTCAATTTATAAAAGACGTGTTGCACTGTCCACTATCACTATCGCTAGTACGGTGGTTGTTAAAATTGCGATATTAGTATAAATCTGTAAAATCGAAGAACGTCTTAGATCCTCGCATTAATTATTAGGTATCAGTTACCGTTGCTTAATTACAAAGACTAAAATAAAATGTTTCAATAAATATAATGACTGCACCATATTATCCTAATATTTACTGTCGCTATATTAAGGGTTAATTACTTAATTCTTTTGGAGAGTTCGTGAAAGAGAGATAGCCGTGTAGACTTTGGTATATTTCAGTTATGTTTCTACATGTTTGTCATTTTCTGTAAATATCGTTATTATTATTACAGGATTAACTTATTTGTTTGGTTTTCTTGTTATTTTAATTAGGCTAAATTTTTCCGTCCCTATAGCTAACGAAACAGGATATTGAACACAAAACATGAATAACTTAGATGTATCATTTGGACGCTGCTCTGGCTTTTCTAACAGACAGCACATTCATGGGGCAGGCGTTTTAATAACCAAATCCTCCGGTTCTGAACACTGGCACGCATTTGGTTTGGTTTGGTTTATATGTTCATCCATTCAGTCACACATGTAACATTGGACACATCAATGACAGATTACAATTTACAACACAATTTATAATATGTGGACATCCACACAATACAATATAATAAATAGCAATACAAAATGTAATGACCAATTGGAAGTGGAATTTGTCACTACGTCTATATATATGTGTATTTATATAAATATACCTAAGAGTTTAGGATTCATATTAAAAGTAATAATATAGAATGGTTTGAGGTGAGTCATCCTCGTTGTGTTAATGAAATCATAAAATCATACAATACATATGTCGAACGACGTATTGTATGACTTTATATAGAATGGTATTGAGTTACCGTATGTTACATGTAAAAATATTAAGATGCTTACTTTTAATATGATTACACCGAGCCAAGATCTCCTATTGGAATTCCAAGCAAAATATTCCTCCAGCGAGTAAAATTAATTTCTAAGAAGGAAACTTTTTAAAACAGATCTGAATTTGTTTATGTCATGAAATGTATTTTTAATGCTAGTAGGAAGGTAATTCAAAACTTTGATTCCAAAATAAAAGGGGCCTTTTTGGAAAGTTGTTAAGTTTGCAGTTGGAGTATGTAAATCAGAACTAAATCTGGTGTTAATATTATGAATCTCTGAATTCGATTCATGTAAATCTCTAGTTTGGGCAACAAATAATAAAAGGGGAAAAATATGTTCTGATTTTAATGGTAGAATTTTTAGATTCTTGAATAAAATACTAAATGAAGTCATAGAAATTCGTATACTGGTGTTACTACTTAGAGATATTTTGTTTGCGCTAAAAGCAGTTGTGTCTGTGCTTAAGCGTACAGGGATATGTAGGTATAGCTCCACGCATTGTTAATGGACTTAGCTTCACGCATCGGCCGCTGTACACCCTGCAAAAATGACTCAAGAATCCATCGATTAGTGGGCTGGATGCTGGAAAAAAGGGGATCGAACTCCGATTACCAGATCGCTCAGCCCGTGGCCAACTGATCTGATCTGCAATAAGAAACTGCAATTACGTCAAAACAGCATCGATTACCACCTTGCAAAGTGATTTGCGGGTCTGACATTCGCTTTCTCCAGTAGTCTCCCGGAGTTACTCACTAGTGCCGCTACTATACCATAATGACCACAACGCCATCTGTCATCGGTTCAAACACTAAATGAAATATTTTGTCTCGTTGCGATGCAATCGAGTCCATTTAGTTGTAAAAAAAATATCTGCCTACATGAAATAGATACAACGGACAAGACGAACATACTGCAGACCATATATTCTTAAAAACAATAGACATTGTATTAAAAAAAAATCCGCAGCCCCCAGGGAGGATCGAACTCCCGACCCCTGGTTTACAAGACCAGTGCTCTAACCACTGAGCTATGGAGGCTTGATTGCCTACACCTCTTCTATAATATCATACAAATATAACAACCTTAATGTTTACGTCAGTATGCAATTATTAATGAAAGTATCATACGTAAATACGTCTCTGTATTTGTATGTTAAAGTAGAAATATGACTGAACACATACTTGCGAGAATTAGGCTTTCGCAGCGGTGCACCTGCAATCTCCTTTATTCTGCGTTACTGTGCTACGTCTGGGTGATTCATCATTGGACATTCGACTACTGAAGAAGGGGCCACTACGCAGTCCCGAAACATTGGGCACCGATCACCCCAAGACGCGGCGCAATATCTCAGAAAAACTTTCGTAATGTATTTGATTACAGCCCAGGGATGTACTGGAGTTGGGAGAAGTGGAACTGTCGCACCCTGTGACAGAATACAAGGGGCGGCAAAATGGTTATTTTAAACGAAAAAAAAAAAGGGTTCTTTTGCACCCAGAAAATTATTGAGATAAAATGAGAGGAAATTTATTAAATGTGATTTTTTTAAAGTCCATAATGTCTGTTAGGGACTTTGATTGTGATTCATCGCCCTGGACGACAAAAACCCCAGCTACGCCACTGCTGCCAGCCCCATAGTGGTGCTATTGTGTCTAGCCACACTATACCCATATAAACAAACTGAGACCACCTACTACGACATTTCTACAAATGATAGTTTCCGACAGTGCTCTTCACAACTTTTCAACTTTAACAAATGTCGACTAGCAGCACTAGTTCGCACGCATGAATTTTCGTTATAGGCAATCCAGTCGCTTGAATGAAAATAAAAATTGTAGCTAAATCTCCATTACACCGAAATAACTCACTCTCTGAGATATAAGGTAATGCCATGCGTGTTGTTACTTAAATTCCATGCTTTTCGCTCTGTCCCTATTATGCGCATTTTCACGGCTACTTCCGTATCTGTAACATATCCATCAAGCTTGCGTCAGTGCTGCACCTAATATTCTTGTTCTCCCATTCATAGATGGTAATTATATTGCAATAATTTAATTACATTATATAAATTTAACTAACAGCCCAACTGGGCTGATCTAGAATTGAACTCAAACCTTCGCAATGACAGGCCGGGACTACCCACTTCAGACATAGCAAAGCACATAACCCATCCCCAAATGAGGGAAAGCTCAATTTTTAGAACCAAAACTAACATACCAAAATTGCACGCATCACGAAATTAAGTGCATATTAAATTCAAGAAATACTTATCACAATTCGGTTAAGAATTCTTTCTCTTCCCTTTCACTATCCAAAAGCATAAACACTAAGATACACAGAACTATAATTTTGCCTGGAGTTTTATATGGAATGTGAAACTTAGTTTCGCAAATTAAAGCAACAACACAAGTCAATGATTTTCCAGAACGGTGCTTAGAAAGATATTTGGTCCACAGAAGGAAGAATTAACAAAATACTGCCAAAAATGCATAATGAAGAACTCTTCATAATTGTTATCACTTGCAAAATATTATTCGAATAATAGAATTAAGGAGGATAAGAGGAGCGGGGCATGTGGCATGCTTGGAGAGAAGAGAAATGTCTGCAGTATTTTTGTGTAAAAACCAGAAGTATAGAGACATCTTGGAAGACCTAGGCATAGATGGGTGGAAATATCAGAATGGGTATTAAAGTAGGATGGACGGGATTGGACTTGATTCATCAGGCTCACTGTAGGTACGTACAAGGGGCGGGCTCTTGTGAACGTTGGCAAAAGCCCTTGGGTTCCATAAAATGCGCGAATATCTGAAATAGTAGAGAAACTAATTTCTTCTCTAGAAATAAGTCTTGGAGTTAAGTTTCATTTACTTAATTTCTCCCTCAGGTCTCTGTTCTGTGCAGCATCACGTTCAAAAAGATATCGTCGATAACAGTAACATAGCATTGCTAACTGTATGGTTTGCCTTGCAAAGAAAAAAGTGATCAACCTCAAGATGGTCCGCGGAAGGGCCGAAACATGTCGCTGAGAGAAGCTATGTAAGAACATCTTAGTATTAAAAACATTAAACAAGCTGTGTTTGACTATATTTTACGTATATTTTGCGATGCTATGTTCTCATCTTTGGCGAGAGACCAGATTTTACACGAAAAAAAAAAATTAAAAAAAATAAAAATTACAGCCTCATGAGGCTTACATTTGAATCTTTTATGTTTTGGGACGGAGGATAAAAGATTGGTAGAAGACACCTGCCTGAATTTATTTATTTTTTTTAATTTCTTCGTGAACAGTGCCTAATTTGTATTTGTTTTCAACATGTTTGGGCTGACACATCTTCCAAGGATCAATTACGTATCAGTATCACGGATTAGAGAGGTATCAAGCCGTGTCCTGCCATCTGATCACGGGATATGAAATTATTTCACTGCGGACCGACCTCTAAACTCACGGATAAGAGCTTCCCGTTGTGATCAACATCCTGTAGTCGAGGCATCGAACTCTGCTATGCTACGTGACTATCGAACGTACGAGTCTCTCATCTGCGTTTATCAGTCTCCTTTCCGTCGACGGCAAGGGTAAGGGTCACATCGACGAGGTAATTTTCATAGCATTTCATGAAGTCTTTCGATGAATTAAAAATATATTTTGAGTTAAAATAAAAAGTATAACATTGTTGTTTCATTTTAGTGCAGATTTTATAGGCTTTGTAATATGTACATTTATGATGCACGAGATAGGTGCGGTTGTTCACATTTGCGTAAAGGGGTTCGATTGCAGGAAACAGATTACATTTGCACCCATTTGTTTTTCGAGTTTAGAATTACTGGAATGAAGTAGATTTAAAGGGATTTTATTAATCTGTACAGCGAGCTTGCATCTCGACCTTTGCCCTATTGTGTCATACATTTCCCTTGGTAACAAGGGGTTATGCCAAAGCACGAGGCCGATATGTTTTGGGGTATTACTCAATCCACGGTGTATTTTGCAGGTCCGTTTCCAGAAACGCTGAAAGATGGGAGTTCCGGACGGTGATGCAGAAAAGGGAAAGAAGGTAAGAATCACACTAGTATGGTGAAATGGTGCGTTTTAGGACGGACGAGTCTCTGAATTAAATATTCTTCATTACAGGTTTTCGTTCAGAGGTGTGCCCAGTGCCATACTGTAGAAGCAGGTGGCAAGCATAAAACAGGCCCCAATCTTCATGGGCTACTTGGACGAAAAACTGGGCAGTCACCAGGGTTTGTTTACACAGATGCCAATAAGTCGAAGGGTATGTACAGGATACTGGGTATGAAGATTGGATCCTGAGATCCAAATGGGGATGAAGTAGACAGAGTTTTGTGCTGTATCTGCAGTCTAGATTGGATATAGTTAATGTGTGCAAGTTGAAATGCTTGATCAGCCTGGAAGAGTGAAAGAACACTAATAATGTTGGGTTGGTGTTAAGTGAATGCGCAGTGGGTAAGGAGCATTGGTGGAATGGTACCAACACAGGAAGAAATCTGCTCCACTGCAGTTTTGTCCAACACAAAGCCTACATGAAGTGGCTGGAGAAAGAATCTGGGTTTGTGCTTGGTAAAAAAGTTGAACATTCACAAAAGATAAAAGTAGTATTAATTGACATGTGAATAAAGACTTGGCCTTATCATTTGCCTTAAAGAACAAGACAGTATAAATTTTTGTTGGAGGCCAATCATTGAACAGGGCAGAAGGAGCTTGTTTCTGTAGACATCTTTATAAAAGTGGGCCAGGTAGCTCAGTATAACAACTGACCCCTGGGCCGGACAGTCCGGGATTGAATCCCGGTGGGGACAAGATTTTCCGCCCTTCGAGACCAGCCCTGGGGCCCACCCAGCCTCCTGTAAAATGGGTACCGCGTCTTTCCCCAGGGCGAAGTGTGGCCGGGGTGTGCTGCTGACCACTCGCCCCTTTCTAGTGTCGCGGTCATGGAAGAATAGAGCTATACCTCTACCCACCCTCTGGGCCACACCGAGCCTGTAACGGGAACACTTTACATCTTTATAAAAACAACTCAGAACAAACTGATTTATGGCTGGTCAGATTGCATATCTTTCTCTGGGATATCAGGGCGTCATCACAGATGTAGTGGGAGTATTATTAAAACTATAAGTTAAAGTAGGAAGTACAGGAGGTGAGATGGTTGAAAATGAAGAAGCACAAAATGGATTCACCTTGTTGAGGATAAAAACCACTGGCACTCGGGTAAATGTGGCAGTGAACCGCCAGGTTCCATGGAGGGAGGGAGGGGGGGTGTTATGTAGTTGACAGGCTCTGAAAGAAATACTTTGTGGAGTGAATTAACATTTTGTTATGAAATAGTAAATTGGGCTACATATGATCTTGATAACAGTTAATAGACTGTATAAGGTACACAAGAATTATGTAAAACTGTGCTATAACACATCCAAAGGTTGGCTGTAGGAGCTAAGATTCCAGTAGTGGTGCTGTAAATAGAAGTTTGTCAACCTGGTGATATACTACTTGAGTTTATCAACTGAGAATAACTTAATCCATGCTTTAGATAATTCATTACAAAAACAGTAAGGCATCTGGTTCCAAATCTTACTGTATACCTTTAAGGCATGTCTTGATAAAATACTAAAATGCTGCATATTACTTTGGTCATGTACATTTGTAATGAAATCTAAATAGCTTGGTGTGGTAGACTTACAATTACGTCTACTGTTTGGTACAGAAATGATGAGAAAATTTACTACTGTAACTGGTTATTTGTTCCCCACATTAATTATTCTATGGATTACCTAAAATCTGGACCCAATGTGGGTCACATACTTCCTGTAGACAAAGCAACCTACTTGAAGTATTACATAGGTCTGTTTGAGGCTTTTAACAGTGTGGTGAATTTGATCCAAGGCATATTTTTAGCAGGGACTGTGGTAGCACAGTGGTTAATGTGCTGTGCTACAAATCGGAAGGTCGCTGGTTCGATTCCAGATGGTGTCATGGAATTTTTTATTGACATAATCCTTCCGATTGCACTGTGGCCCTGGGGTTGACTCATCCTCTAACAGAAATGAGTATCAGGAGAATTTCCAGAGGGTTAAGGCGGCCGGTGCGTAAGGCTGACAACCTACCACCATCCTGTGCCATTGTCATGAAATCTGGGAACCTTAACTTCCTGGAACCCTCTGGGCCTGTAACAGGACTGCTTTGCTTCTACCTTTTACATATTTTAGCAAGTTTAATTCACTTTAATTTGTGCTAAGGCCTACATTACTGTAGGATCTAAATATGTTTTTGGACATATCTCAGTGAAACATTGATTGATAGGGTTCAGTGCAGTATTTGCATATTATTTAGTGACTGAGTGCCAGTACCTATTGTATGTGCTCTAATACAGGCATGGTCTAACCTCCTGCTGTTAATCTGTCATCCATCCATTTAATTTACAACACTTTATGCCTACATAAAGCACATGTTCCTTGCCATATGCCATAAGAGTGTAGTATGTGACTGTGTTACACTAGCCTAGAACAGATGATACAGAACTGATTCCATGTTGTGTAGTACTAAACAGACAGCCTCTGTTGTAACACAGTGTTATATTTAATTGCCTGTAATGAACAGTGTGAATTTTGATACTTGATTCTTCACGTGCTTTTCATAATTTTTGTGTAGGTATCACCTGGAATAAGGACACATTGTTTGAGTACCTAGAAAACCCAAAAAAATACATCCCTGGCACAAAGATGGTTTTTGCTGGCATCAAGAAACCACAGGAACGAGCGGACTTGATAGCATATCTAGAACAATCAACAAAGTAGATCCCCAAATAGTTACTGTAATTTGTAGTGATATTTTATTTATCCACCTGGAAGTGTGGACGAAAAGAGAGTTTAGGTGTCTAGAATGTTGTGATTGCAAAGAAACAGTGCATCCTGACAGCAGACTTGAAAAGCCATTATGTACAGTTTTTAACTTATTTCGCTGTTTGTGCTGGCCACCTTTACAGCAGGCTATCATGTATAGTATTTTTTTTTGTTATGGGACAGTAATTTATTGCTGTAAAGAGTGCTACAATAAATGAGGTACAAACTGGAACACTGTAATTATGGTTCTTCCTAAGCCACCCTTCTTTGTAAAACCATATACCTAAACATGGAAAATACAGAACAGACACCCCAATTATTGCATTTTCTCATCATTTAACTTGTTGATATCCATATAGTATACCGTTTGTAGCCAGTCTGAACAATGTGGATGACATGTTAGTTTTCAAGCATTATACTGACAGGCAGTACAGGAATTGGATCTGCTATATGGCACACTGGTATCTGGAAGACTGAAAACTGGCTGTGTTCCAAAACACACAAATTTCAAAGTAATTTCAGGGCTGGCACCTTGTTTTTGTGATGCCACATGTAACTGTTTTTTATGAATCCTCATATTCCATACGGTTCCAATGTGCCTTTTTTATATTTTTATTTTTAAATGTGCTTACTGGAGTATAGGGATGGTGCTCCAAAGTATTAAAAAACATGAAAAAGAAGAAAGCCTTATCCAGAACCCCTCAAGTCCCAAGCACTTTGGATAAAACAGCCCATATGTGTACTCAAATTGATCATTGTGAATCTAATGTCAAGATGTGCATAAGTCACTGATACCAGTAGTTCTGAAGGTTATCATTTTACTTAAAAGAAACAGTCTTGCTAAGAGAATATATTGTAGCAACACAACTTTAGATGACCCTTGTAAATGAAGCTTTTTATCTAGCTTGTGTGCTACTCACCAGAGCGATAGAACTGGAAAGCATACTCCATAATGTAGTACACAAAATTCTCAGTGGAATTCTTCAACGCTGAAAATGAAAATGGGAAAAGTCAAATGCAGATAAAAGTCTCCTATATCACATTCTTACAAAATGTGTGGAAGGTGTTTGGGCGTTTATGGCCGTTTGCAGATAGGCTTTATTTTGAACTGGTACATATGAAAATTAGAATTACAGAACAGCATTCTATGAAGGAATTTCAACAGATTCTGTTGAAAAGTTCAGAAGATGAGTTATTTAAACCAGGTTGTACTACCAATTGTCTGAGAATCAGAATTCTCTGACAACTTTTGACGCACATCTCCCACACTGAACATTAACAAAACCTGCGAGATGTGAGAAAAACAGTGACGTCTACAGATGATTCTGTATAAAACAGGCTTTATTATGTATCTGTATGGCTGGAAATCTGAATTGCCTGATAATTTTTGGTGGTAGTTTTCCACACCAGATTTGAACAAAGTTTGTGGAATTGTAAATGGGATACTTGGAGAATTCTGATGATGGTCTCATGTGAATTAGGTTGTATTCTGGAACAGTACAGCTGAAAATGAAAATCGCTCAAAAAATTTAGTGAAAGTATCCAATGTCAAGTAACAAAAATCATCTAGTGGTTTTGGGGCTGGTACTACATAATAGATGGGCTAATTACCTTTGCCTGCTGCCCTTTTTCACATTACAGAGAATGCACAAAAAAATCGGAAGGTTAGTTACTGTGCACTTGAATGTCCAACATATTTGTTGTTAGGTTTATGGTGTCAGGATTTCAAGGTGGATGGATGTGAGGCATTAAATTGCAGTAACAATGACATTTACTGGTATTTCTGGGCTCTGCTTATTTAGTCATGGGTACAAATTCTGCTTGAGACATGAGGTATGAGGTTCAGTATTCGCCAGGAATGATGTGTTCTCAAGTATACTGCATTTTGTTTATAAAGCTCATGGAAATCCTGGATATCCAAGAAACTTAGAAATTAGTGGAATAATAGTGTCCTCACAGTATTATATTGCATTAGCTGCAAAAAATGAATAAGAGGTATTCAGAAACTAATGATGTGTGGAAATCTCATGGCCCAATTCTGTATTTCATGCTAACAAGCTGGACATCCTTAATCCTGAGTCTAAGTAACAGGTAACAGATGAAGTCCTTGCCAAGGACTGGGGCTGTGATAACATGCTACTTTGTTGGACTTATTGCTTACCTGAGATGTTTATACCTGACTATTAAGACAAACCTGCTTCACAATGTTCAGTTTGCAGGAAAGTACCTATACAGAGCATGTGCAATTGTGAAGTCACCCCATTTTTCAGATGATGAACTACGAAAAACATTACTCCCTTGTATTTTTATAAATATGGCAAGTATATGGAGCATTGGAGGAATTATAATATGTAGATGAAAACCAGAATACTCAGAAGACAGCTTGCATTAGTGCCACTTTGTCTATCACGGACTGTCCTGTTTTAGAACCCAGGCATTCACAGTAAGCTGCAGTTTGTCAGCATATCAAGAACAGCTTATATCACTGTTGAATTGTATGGCTTCTGCCTAGTAGAACATAATGTTTTCTCCCTTGAGGTTTTTAGTCTCTCAGTTTTATTACCACTACTGGTAAGAAAATTACTGTCTGTGTAATAAATTTTTACAGTGGATGAATCAGGTTTGTTTATACTTTTGTATGTTTCTTGTTTGTAAATATCCAACTATAAATATTACTGTAGAGATGGGGTAATTTGAAGTGGGGGGTCCACAGAACTAATGAGACTTTGTAAGGGGTATGTGGATTTTCAGAAAGGCTGAGAAACACTGATTTATATTGTCTGTGATAACCCTGGTAGCAGAAACAATGATGCACAAAGCAGAATAAATGGGACACAGAATTTCCTGAGAATGCCATACTTATTTATATATTACAAATAAGGAAAATTCAGAAAGAAACAATATATAAAAGTCTCATGATACTATATTTTCATTATCAGTCAAGCATGAGGAAAAGTATGAAAACTAGAGGCCAGCTTCTGCGCCCCCCCCCCCCCCCCCCCCTCTCCCCATTCGTTCTTCTAACCCATCGTAGATAATCTCCTTCCAAC
>Ga0123352_10012502_pt1 | contig 13421 bp, 12 predicted proteins | sample TergutLab28metaG_FD_89700 | JGI IMG/M metagenome (GOLD analysis project Ga0123352, IMG submission 89700) | Labiotermes labralis P1 segment gut microbial communities from Petit-Saut dam, French Guiana - Lab288 P1 | ecosystem: Host-associated > Arthropoda: Insects > Digestive system > Gut ...
CACGTCATGGGCCGGTTTGCCAGGTTTCGGCACCATTACAATTTGTGCAAATTTCCACAGGAGCGGATAGTAGGAGAGGCGGAGGATACTGTTGTAGAGAGTGGTAATTAGGACGACAGACGCAGGCGGTAGTTCCTGGAGCACCTTCACTGAGATGAGGTCATAACCGGGCGCCTTGCGCATATTTAGGCGCTCAATCGCAGTGGACACTTCCGCGGGGGAGAAGGGTGTGATAGGGAGAGACATGGGACAAGGCACGTCTAAGGAATCGGAGACCACGAGGTCGTGAGGATGAAAAGACGAGAGCGGCGTAAACACTTGAAGATGTTCCCCAAAAGCCGTAGCCTTCTCGATATCTCGCTTAGCCCAACTGCCACTCGATGTCCGGACCGGGGGTATAGAGACCTGGGGTCGTTTCAAACCCTTGGTAGCCTTCCAGAGGGAAGTGTCGTCCGGCGAGAGTGATGTAATATAATTGGTAAAGGTGGCGTACCGGGCGTCCCATAAGGCGGCCTGTAAGTTCCTTTTCAGGCGGTTGTAGATGGCGAGATCACCCTGGTTTCGCGATCGTTGCCACCGGCTGCGAGCCCTGCGTTTATCGGTAACAAGGTTACGGATTTGGAGGGGAATGGCGTGTAGCGGCGCCGGAGGCGTCCGAGGGGGAGGAAAGGAGTGCCAAGCGGCATCCTGAAGGATTGTAGTAAAGTGATGCGTCTAGTCGTCCAACTCGATTCGTTTTTTGATCCGTAAGTGAAGGTCGATATGAGTGGTAATATAGACACGAAATGCGTCCCAGTCAGTATGGTTTGTAGTTAGTGTGGGTGGGACCACACGGGGGAGAACATGGGCTCCGACGGTGGCACGGATCGGCGAGTGGTCTGATGACAGCTCGAACACGGGCTCAACCCGTATATAGTTAGCCCCTATACCTCGGGCGACAAAGAAGTCCAACAAGTCTGGTAACCTGTGGTGGTCCGTCTGCCAATAGGTCGGTTCGCCGGTGCTGAAGTAGGTACCATGGCATCCACGGATTGCAGAGAGAGGAGTGCGTACTTTGGGCGTGATAAGTCGCGCGCCCTAAGTGGTATGCTTCACGTTCCAGTCGCCTCCGGCCAGGAACCGTGGACTCAGGGATCGGAAGAAATCGGAATGTGTGGCAGAGGAAGGAGCGTGGCGCAGGGGACATAGACGGCAAACACCGTCAAAGGCCATGAAAGGGCTTCAAGGTGGACAGCAATAGCTTGCAGTTCCGGGGTTTGTATGCGGATGTGTTCGTGGTGACGTAGGGACCTGCGGATTATACCGCCGCACCTCCCTGCGCGGCGTCGTCAGGGTGTATTGAGTGGAAGACAATATAGCGGGGAAGCAGGAAGACCGTACGGGACGTAAAGTGTGTTTCCGAGATCAGGGCTATATCAATTTTGTGCAAATCGAGAAACGTTTGGAGTTCGAAACGATGCGAAGAAAGACTGTTGGCGTTCCAGAGGGCAAGACGTAAGGCGACAGCCATTATGCGGTAAGGCGAGGCAGGATAGCAGTGAGCATGGTGAGTATAGTGCTGGTCTGTTGCATTAGTTGGCTAAACAAGGTCTTGAACTCGGTGAGAAAAGCGGAAAGTTGCGTCCCGAGATCAACAGGCTGGGGACCGTGGGCGACGGCATGGGAATACGAGGCACAAGGGGGGTTGGGAAGAGGTACAAAGGGTTGAGTGTGGGGTAGGCGAGGAAAGTGGCGAGCGTCGCCAGTGTTGACGTGTGGAGTGGGAATACGAGGAGTAGGGGGTCGCGGACGGGGGGGGCGGAAGAGCCCCGATTTGTCTGAAGACGGCGGTACACATCACATCCTTTATAGTTCGCTGGATGGGCCCCGCCGTAAAGGGCGCATGTCGCCGGGGTTGCGGGATTTTGGTGCACTCTGCCGTATTATGGTACCTACCACATCAATACAGGCAAACGGGCGGGTACAATAGGTTTTAGTATGCCCGTAAGATTGGCATCGTGTGCACTGTATGATAGAAGTTTTCCTCCGTGGCGCTTCGACGGTGATCTTTATGTTACATAAGAATTGGAGGTCATAGATACTCTTGTTGTTATCGCGCGGTTCAAGATCCACAAAGTAAAGAGGCAGTGGGGCCTTGGTCAGTCAATGGCGAATGTTGAGCACATTGTGGACTGTATGTCCCAGATCCTCAAGCTCACCTTTGATAGTATCCGGGTGGATGGAGTGATGGAGGTGACGCAGGACCAATCTGTAGGCTCGTTCGCCCCGCGGCTGATAAGTATGGTGGATGACGTTGTCTGCGTGGAGTCGTTTAATCAGCCGACGGTAGGAATCAGAGGTGGAAACATTGATTTTGATCGATTCGTCAGTAAGCGCTTTGCAGTAGTATTGGTCCTCCTCAAGAGTGGCCGTGAGATAGGACGCCATGTCCTGATAATTGTTTACGCCATACACATATATGGGAGGCGGCTTGTGTTTCCGGGGCTGCTGGGCCTACGCATATCATCCTCAGAGCGGTGAGAGAGCTCGTCAAAACGGTTCCGAGAGGTGAATGGGGACGGAGCTGCCGGTTGAGACTTTTCCGGCGTCAGATGGGTCCACTTCCTTTTCTTGATAGTTTGCCAGGTCTGGTGGGGAGGAGTCGGGGGTCCAGGGCCCAGGGTCCCATTTGACTGGGATGGGGGCGTAATAGAACGCGCACGACGGTGAGGAAGTTGTGAGAGAGGCGGGGACGGAGATCGCGAACGGAGCAGCGGCGGTAAGGGGGTCAAATGGTGATTAACCTTTGACGGTGAAGCGGTGGGGCCAAGCGCCATAGAAGAACTATCCTTCGTTGTTGAAGCAGCAGAACCGGAATGTTGGTGAGGCGCGATGAGTGGTGGCGACGGCAGTCGCGGTTGATATATCACATGTGGCCAATATGAAGGCAGACGATTCAGTCAGCAGAAAATGTGTGTGGATAAATGACATATTATATAGAATTTTGAAACAAATACCTACAAGGTTCAAACTGGTTAAATTATTTTGAAAAAATCGATTCAAAGGGAGCAGTAGGATTAGAAACAACGAACTCTTGTATGAAATTAATACCAAAGTGAATAGAATGAATGAGTGTATAGGGAACCTTTTAAGGCAATTTTAAATTTCTGTTATCGGACAAGGTTTTTAAATGAGAAGGGATATGGGTGAAAACATCTTCCATGATTAGTAGAATATGCTGCTAAATTTTAAGGTTGAATTTGCTCTAGACTAGTATATATGCTGTAAAGCTGTAACTTTATTTTGTATTGGCCGCTGACAGGCGAAGGATATATTGCGATTTAAGATGTGAAATTTTCAATTTTTTTTTCTTTTGTATAATCCAACAATCAGTTCTGTGATAACTCCATTGTGATTGTCGCTACTCGGATTGAAATAATCGCCAAACATACGTTGGGAGTGATCAAGCGGCTCGGTGTATGCAAATAATTCCCGTTATTCATCACAGATGGTGGTGGCGACTGAAAGTGTTTTAACTTGCAGATGGCCGTAAGTCACAAGAAATCTCTGCCCAATAATTCGTGATGGGTCAGTTGCGTGCTGTGTGTTTAGATGGCGGTGTGGGTGGTGACCGTGCAGTGACCTAGAGTGCGTGAGGACTTGAGGCGTAGGTAGGGTGTAATCGGGTAAGAAATTCTTAGTTTTGTGTGAAAACAGTGTGTTATTTCGTTGTATTTTATATAGGGCTTTCCTGTCCTTCACGACTTTGTACCACATCTTCATTTTTCACATTATCCGTCCAACTGATCTCATTTCTCTATTTCTTCTAATCTTAATTATCGGGCTATATCACGAATGAAATAAAGGATCACTCGAATGAAGAAATTAAAGGGACTATAGTTAATAATAACATTTGAGTTGCATTCAAAAACTACTATTTAAGTTGTTAGCCTCATCATATTAAGTAAGTGAGAAGCGAATTTTGCAATCAGTATCGACCTGATCCTAGATGAACCCAAATTTATCCTCACTTAACTCCAAACTTCCTAGGTGTTATATTTCTTTTCTGATTTACGAAGCGTCCAGGTTTCAGCCCCTTCCAAAAGTTGTGCTCTTATCGTAGCATTTTTTCAATACATTTAAATGCAGTTTGTCGTTGAAAAGGTATTCTTAACCTTGATTGCTGCTTTTGCCGTGCCAATCCTGGATTTTGATTTCACGTTTACATCATGCAACATTTGTTATCAGGCTATCCAGATAGGTGATATATGCCGCATTCTCAAGTTGTGTGTGACCAATTCAATTGAATTTATTTTTGTTCGTCTGATCCAGAAGGGGGTTGTAACCCACAGGATATAGGACATGTCAGTTACATTTAACTATATATTACAATACATTACCATAGATACAAGCAGTCTAAAATAGGATAAATTACAAATGCAGCCAATGTAGAATCAGCGGTAGTTGAAAGGTTAACAATATGTACTAATTTAAACATATGTGGGATACAGTAGAATTGTTGCAATGACAATTACAGTAAAACACGTGTGTTATTTTGTCTTAGGCTCGTACAGTATAGTTGAGTTGGTACAGTCGGGAGTATGAAACGTCAGTCTAGCCTCGTTTCGTGAGCTCTGAACTGTGTGACGGCGCGGGTGCAAGTGAGCAGTGCGGTTGTGATCTGTGGAATCCAGACAGGTGTCAGCACTGTCCGGTCGGCTGGTGGGATCAATAACAAACACCTAAACTGTAACAGGGGAGTATGCTAACGCTAACGATTTCGTTGTCAGGCTGAGGGCCTTGACTGATTGTACCAAAGACTTGGGCCTAGGGTGCCCTGGACTAAGTATGGGAGGGATAAGCTTTGGTAATTTGGCTGTCTGGGTTCCGAGCCCAGACTGGCTGTGTCACATACTGGAGTTATGCGTCGTTTTACATACGCTTAGGTGAAGCCGACACTCTTGCGGAAATGAGTGCTGCCCGTGTCCCGACTTTACATCGAATTCCCTGGCATTTGCATTATAACTGAGGAAAATCGCGGAAAACCTCAGTAAGGGTAACCGAATAGCTCTCGGCTGTTCAGCGCCGAACGCGATTCATTTTATCGACTTGGCTATGACAGGCGATTGTCTCGACATGCCTCCTGTCTCCTGCCGTCCTTGCCTCAGGCCAAGCCAAGCCAAAGTGTTGACTGCGGCGGCGGGGACATGCGCAAAGCGCAATTCGACGTCCCCCTGTCTGTTAGGCATTCCAGAATTTGACCGCATTGCTGGGCTCAGTAACAGTCACATAAACTCTAACAGGGGAATGTGCTAACGCTAACTTTTTGGTAGTAAGGCTGAGGGCCTTCACTAATTGTGCCAAAGACTAGTGCCTAGGTTGCCCTCGACTAAGTATACCCTAGCATTTGCCTTACAACTGAGTAAAATCAGGGAAAACCACAGTCAGGGTAACCGAATGGCGCTCGGTTGTTCAGCAAGGAACGCGATTCGTTATGTCTACTTGGCCATCGCGGGCGATAGCCTCGACTGGCCTGCTGTCCCCTGCCGCCCTTAGGTCAGGCGACGGAGTCAACCCTCGTTCAGCGTAAGTATGTGCCGAGTTGCCGTAAGAGAGGGTTCTACACATCAGCTAACGTTGAGTCAAAGCTCCCGCCCAGAGTTCTGATGTGGTCGGCAAACAGCGGAACGCTTAGAACCTCGTGTATCTGCCTATTACCTACGTGCCAAGGTGCCCCTGTAGTGAAGCGAAGACACTATCTGATCTGTGGACCGCACTCCCCAACCACAACCCATACACCCCCTCGTTTACTCCCGTTATCCTGGACATTGCGATAACCAAGAACCTCTCAATCCCGGTGTATCTAACTTCATGCTCCGCACTAAGCTCGGGCCACCTCCCGGTTCTCATTGACTCTTCGTGTCGCTTATCCTTTCAGCACCCACCGGATGGCCCTGACTTAAGGCGCACTGGCTGGACCAACTTCCAGACTCTCTTGGAAGAAGTAATTCCGTTCGATCCCGAATTGCGCATCGAGATGGCAATCGAATCATGCGTTGAGAAATTCTGCGGCGCCGGTCTGAAAGCTCAGACAGCGTTACCTCCCACGCGTCACGACCCACGGCTTCCGATAACAGACGGAATTCAGGAAGGGATACGCCTAAAACCCCGATTGAGGAGCCAGCGGCAGATCACCAGGGACCCTGCTCTGAAAGCCGAGGTCAACCGCCTGCAGAGGTCGGTGATACACCAGCCCAACGAGTGGAGAAACAACCAGTGGAGCGCTACACACGAATCCTTCGATCCTGAAGACCAGTCACTGTGGAGGATGTCCAAGCGGGTGATGAGAGTTCCTACTCAATCTCCCCCGGGGCCACCCGGGGGAATCGCTCTCTCAGACTCTGAGAAAGCCGAAGCCCTTGAAGAAAATCTGAAGCCTCAGTTTCAGCCCGTGACCGATCCTTCGATCCCGGCAGTTATTGAGACGGTTGACGTTGTGCTGAGGACTTACTTCCTAAGCCTTGCCAGCGAACAACAATTAACCACCCCAGACGAAGTTAACGAAGCCATCAGGGGTCTCAGGGCCAGCAAGGCCAAGGGCCGGAACGGTATACCGAACAGGGCATTGAAGCACTTCCCCAAGCGAGCCGTTTCCCTCCTCGCCCTATCTTCAACGCGGTTCTCCTCACCCATCACTTTCCCCCAACGTGGAAGCACGCTCGAGTGATCTCTATCCCTAAACGTGTGAAGCGCTACCCTCTTCCTATCGGTCCATTAATCTCTTGGATACGACTGGTAAATTATTTGAAAAGATCCTACTAGCTAGGATCTTACATGTAGTAAACGAACGCAGACTGCTGCGAGAAGAGCAGTTTGGGTTCAGACCTAGACATACCACGTCCTTGCAGCTGCCCCGCCTCGTTCAAAGAATAGTCAAGGATTATGGCTAAAAGAAGCTCACCGGTGCAGTTTTGCACGACATGGCTAAAGCCTTCGTAATCGTATGAATCAATGGGCTTCTCTATTGGTTAATGCTCCTCAATTTCGCGTCTTACATAGTCCATAAAATTTCATCCTACCTCAGAGATCGGACGTTCGAAACGTCCTTCCAGAAGGCGACGTTATTTGACGAAAACATGCGGGCTGGGGTAGTTCAGGGTGGATTGATCTACCCTGTTCTCTTCAGTCTTATGTCAAGTACATGCCCCCTCCCTCGCACCAAGTCGAGTTGGCCTTCTACGCGGGCGACACGGCCATCATAGCCACGTTCCACAAACCGACTCTGCTTGTCAGCTACCTGGAGTCACACCTCAAGTACCTTCAACGGCCGTTGAGTGAATGCGGAATCGCCATTAATGTCTCTAAGAGCACCACGATAATCTTCGCGCGTGCCGGACGGCGCTATATCCAGCACCGACCTGTAACACTCTTCGGGGAAACAAAGGAGTGGGTCGACACTACGCGTTATTTGGGTTTGACCCTAGATACACGTCCCACCTATTCGCCTCTCATCGACCAAGTCAGGGAGAGGACTGCTCAAAGGTTGGGTATGCTGGTCCAACTCCTGTATAGGAAGAGTGATCTATCGGTCAGGAACGGAGTCCTGCTATAAAAGCAGCTTATCCGGCCCCTGATGGACTATGCGTGTCTCGAGTGGAGGTCCGCTGCCCGCTCCCATATCCGTAATTTGCAGGTCCAAGTGTCTTCGCCTCGCTACTTGTGCCCCATGGTACGTAAGTAACGGGCAGATACACGAGGATTTTTGCTTTCCGCTGTTTGCCGACCACATCAGTGCCCTGACAGAGAGCTTTGACGCAATGTTAGCTGATTTGGGGAACCCCCTATTACGGCAACTCGGCAGATACTTACGCTGACTGAGGGTTGACCTCGTCGCCTGACGCGAAATCCAAGGTCGGCAGGGGACAGCAGGCCATTCGAGGCCATCGCCGGCGATGGCCCGTCAGCCAAACGAATCGCGATCAACGCTGAAGAGTCGATCTCCATTCGGTTACTCTGACTGAGGTTTTCACTGATTTCCTCAGTTTTAATGCAAATCCCCGGGTATTCGTTGCAAATTCGGGGCAGGGCCCGCACTCGCCTCCTCAGGCGCGGCGGCTTCACCTAAGCGCCTGAAAAACGTCGCATAACTCCAGTAAGCGACTTAACCAATCTGGACTAGGATCTGATACAGCCAACTAACCAAAGCTTATCCCTATCATACTTAGTCCAGGGTAACCTAGGCCCTAGTCTTTTGCACAATCAGTCAAGGCCCTCAGCCTGACAACCAAATCGTTAGCGTTAGCATACTCCCCTGTTAGAGTTTAGGTGTTTGCTATTGATCCCAGCAATGGGGGCAAACGCAGGAATCACTAACAGACAGGGGGACGTCGACTTGCACTTCGCGAAATTCTCCGCCCCCAGTTAACGCTTTGGCTTGGCTTGGAAGCTGCGCTTGGTTTGGAGCTGTGAGCGGAGACTGAGGTTACAGATAGAAGGATAGGAGAGAGAGGGAACTTTGTTGTGCTGTCTGGCGAAGAAGTGGATGGAGGAAGAAGAGTTACAATGTGGTTGTCCCCACTCATACATTTCAGCTATAGAATTATTATGATATATTACTATTTAAAATTAATCAATAGGTCAAAAACTCTCAAGTTGTAGCTTTAGAACACAAATAATAGATAAATAATATTAAATGTTTTAAATCTTTTTAGAACTAAAATATTCATCCAAGGTAAAAAATGAATGAAAATACAAGAAATTTTTCAAGGCACGTTTAAATTCATTTCTATTTTAGTACAGTTCCTTTATTTGAGAAGACATAATTTTTAACACACTAATCCCAGTGTAATATGTTCCCTTCCGATATATTGACTGATTAGATATGGTCAGATGTAGGTTCTATTTAGTCCTAGTATTGATGTTCTGTAACTCAGAGTTCACCATAATATAATCGCCATTATCGATCACAAAAAGCAAAAGTGATATATATATTGAGATTGTAATGGTAATATTTTTAATTTCTTATAATGTGCTCTACATGAATCCCTACCTCTTATCCCTACAATGATTCTAATAATTGTTTTTGTAGTCTGAAAATAATGTTACTATGATAGGAATTCCCCCAGAATATTAATCCATAATTGATTACGGAATGAAGGTAGGAATAATATACCATTTTCAGTGAATCTAGGGACAAGAATGGCTTAATTACTCTCAATGCAAAACTACCTGAACTGAATTTATGTTTATTGGTATCTGTATGATTTCTCCAGGAATGTGAGTTATCTAATGTCACGCCAAGAAATTTTGTGTTGTAAACACTATCTATATTCGTATTTCCATGTATAATATTGAAATCAATTGAAGAGCTGTTCTTAGTAACAAAATGTATGAAATGTGTCTTATCCAGTTTTAATGATAACAAGTTTTATTAAACCATTCATTTATGTCCTCAATGAGTTTATTTACAATTTTTTCAAAATTTAAATGATTATGGTTAGTTATAATCTTACTTGTGCAATCTGCAAATAATACCATTTTAGAATTGTATTTTTGTTATTTGTGGCAAGTCATTACTATAAAGTAAAAAAAAGTAATGGACCAAGTATTGATCCTTGTGGTACACCATGTTTTATTTCACCCCAATTTGAGCATGAACTAGAGGAATAATTATTTAAGACCACTCTTTGATATCTGCCTTTAAGATAATTTTTAAGTAGTTTGTAGGTTATTCCTGTTATTCCATAAAATTCTAATTTTGTTAGTATTAAGTTGTGATTAACGCTATCAAAAGCCTGCTGTACATCGCAAAAAATGCCTCCAGCCATCATTCTGTTATTGAGCGAATTTAAGATATCGTCAGTTTATATGAGGCCTTTGATGAGGAGATTCTAAAACCGAATTGTTCAACAGCTAAAATAGTATTGGTCTCAATATGTTTCGATAGTCTGTCATACATATTTCATTCAAAGATCTTGGAAAATGAGGTTAGTAAAGAAATTGGTCTGAAATTGGCTACGTTTTCCTTATCTCGTTTCTTCAATAAGGGTTTTACTATGGCATATTTTAGTCTAGTAGGAAAAGTTCCGCATAACATAGCCTTACGAGAGGTGTTCAATAATTTATCTGCCTAAGCAGGAAAGAAGTCGATGAGCGGATTGAAACAAGTCTGTGCATGTTGGGACATATCTTGAGGTGTCACATATGCAGCCTCAGCTCAGTGTCATACTAACTATCAGAGTGACAGTATGTCAAGTGATCCTGTGTGTGAGGTTTCTAAGAAACTGCTCGATTTTGAGCAAAGATCAATTATAAAATTTCTTACTAAAGAAGGCAAAAAGCCAAAGGAGATACTTGAACGCATGTTGGCATTTTATGGGGAGTCTGCCCCTTCTTAATACAAAGTGAAATTTTGGAGTAAACAATTTAAGTGGGGAAGAGAGTCGATTGAAGATGGCCCTCACACTGGGCGTCCTGTGGAAGCAACTTCTGAAGAAATGTACCAGAAATTTGAAAGTTTGATTTTGGCAGATAGGTGAATGAAGGTGTCGAGATTAGCGGAAGAGAGAGGCATCTCAGCAGGAGCAGTTTGGACCATTATTCATGAAACCTGGACATGTCCAAGGTCAGTGCAAGATGGGTCCCAAGAAAGCTGAGTCCTTTTTAGAAGGACGCTCGTCGCCAGTGCTGTCAAGAGAACTTGGAGCTGCTCACTGAGGATCCAGGACATTTTTTTCAAACTTTGTTGTAAGGAGACGAGACTTGGGTATATCACAGAGATCCTGAGTCCAACATGGAATCCATGCAGTGGAAGCACAAGATTTCCCCCACCCCTAAAATGTTTAGGGTTGAAGAATCTGCTGGCAAAGTCATGACAACTGTTTTCTGGGATGAGAAAGGACTTCTGCTTTTAGAATTTATGTCACAGAAGACTACCATAATTGGACAGACCTATGTTAACACAATTACCGCTTTGCGAGAGGCCATCAAAAAGAAAAGACGATGAAAGTTCTCAGCAGACATGCCGCTCCTATATGACAACGCGCCAGTGCACATGTCTGCAAAATCTCAAGCTGCCATTAGGCAATGTGGGTTCCAACAGCTAAATCACCCACCCTACAGTCCAGACCCTAGCTCCCTCGGATTATTTTCTATTCCTAGTTATGAAAAAATTTCTTCGGGGTAAACGATTTTCAAGCGATGAAGAAGTCAAGGAGGCAGTCACGACCTGGTTTGAAGAGCAGTCATAAGATTCTTTTCCAAGGGGATAAATTCGTTGCAACAAAAGTGGGCGAAGTGTATTGAGTTATTAGGGGTCTACATTGAAAAATAAAAAAATATTTTTTTGTAATAAGTTGTTTCTTTCTTACTCAGGTAGATAAATTATTGAACAATCCTTGTATTATATATATAACTCAAAGGAGAACTAATAAGAGGATCACTAATCTTTAATATCTTTGTAGAAACCTCCTCATAGTGAAAGGATTCCCTTATTTTTAAGGAGCTAATAATTTTTTCAATTTCTTTACGTGATTTATTTTTAAACTTTGTACTAGGAAATGGTTTATGAAATAGGTTTAGCAAGTAATAGTTTGGGTGTTTATTAATGTTGTGACCTTGTTTGTTGGTGCATCTCATATCTTGAAGAATATTTTCAGTTATTGACTAAAAATACTTATTAAAAGCATCGGGAAAGTATTGATTGTTTTAATAGTGGCAGTTACAGGTCCTTTTGGTCTATTTATTTCTGCTTTTATAATATTCCAAGTTGTTAATAATTCTGTTATTATACATATATATATATATATACATATATATTTTTGCCTCTTTAATAACACCAGTTAAAGTTTTACAATACTGTGCGTTGTAATTTTTAAAAATAACATAATCACTGTCCTTAGTAAGTAAATAAAGACATCTTTTGCGCTTGCAAGAAATTCGTATACCTGGTTTTAACCAGGAATTATTGTTACTTCTTTCAATTATCTTTTGAGAAGTAAAACTAGTATAAAATATCCTTAGATAATTATTGTGAAATAAGTTAAACAATATATCTGTATCTGTATTTCCATAGCAACTGAAGATACTGTCCCAAACTTCACAACTGAGGCTGGTTTTAAATTCCTCTATTGAATAATTATTTATATTTCTGATGGTATAAATACGATGCTTTTGTAAATGAAGATTCACATTTTTTATTTTTAACACTTGAGCATCATGATCTGATAATCCATTATGTATAGGGGAAAAAGGAAAAACTTCTAAATTTGTAGGTGTCATTAAATATACTATCTATTGCAGTATTAGAATAAACTTGAGATCTAGTGGGGAACTATCCTGTAGCTGATAAATTGTAAGTCAGAAGCACTGCATCAAGTTATCTTTTTTTATAGTTATCTTAAATATAGTCTATGTTTATATCACCACATATAATGAGCTGTAAGTCAACTCTATAAATTGTCTTGATTATGTCATCCAGTCTATTAAGAAACAGTTAAAATTTCCAGTGGGTGCCCTATAGACTGCCATTATACAAACGTAGAAGAAGGTTCATTTTAGTTTTAACACACAAACTTCTATGTCTTGAACTTTACAATATTTATCCAAATCAATATTTGAATACTTCAGTCTTTTTTGATAAATATACAAACACCACCTCTTTTTACAACTTTTCTACAGTATGCAGCACCAAGTCTATAGCCATGAACATTAATTAGATCAAGTTCAGGTTTTTTTAGGTGGTGTTCAAAAAATCACAAGATGTAGGGAGAATCTGGGGACACAGAACTTATCAAATCATCTGTTTTTCCCTTCAAACCACAGATATTCCGATAAAATATTGTTATTGAGGTTCTACTTGACATTTGATTATCTTTTAGCATAAAAAATCATCACTTTTTATTTTTGGGGGTTTCTTTTGTCTTTTAGATGTTCTAGGTCCCTTATATATCCGTTCATCGTGAGCTGCATCATCATTAGAGCCTCCGCACTAAGTGTTGTCGATAATTTTTTTCCAAATAATTTTGCCTCCCATTTTTCTGCACGTTGTACTGTGCAGCCACTACCACCACTTCCCTTCCTCCAGGCTACGCCCCAGAATGCTACGCAATTTGTATATTGTTATGTAGTGTTCAAGTAATAAGATTAGTAAGAAATGTGTAAAAAGGCCGGGAATAATATCAACGTTGCCTGTGTCATTTTGGAGCTGTATGTAAGTACGTGTGTGTGTGTGTGTGGGGAGGGGGGGGGGCCACGACCGTGATTGTGAAAAACCGATATCAAAATGTCGCTTCCTTTTACGCTTAAGAGGCTGCTTGCTGTGAAGTCAAAGTCCACAATGCTGTGGTCACTGACGGGTGTGGAGCAATACAGGTGTAGATAAGGGATGGCCAGTTGCAGTGGCAACATGGAAAGATTAACCTTTAGGCACCATGCATCTTGTA
>Ga0123352_10012504_pt1 | contig 13420 bp, 13 predicted proteins | sample TergutLab28metaG_FD_89700 | JGI IMG/M metagenome (GOLD analysis project Ga0123352, IMG submission 89700) | Labiotermes labralis P1 segment gut microbial communities from Petit-Saut dam, French Guiana - Lab288 P1 | ecosystem: Host-associated > Arthropoda: Insects > Digestive system > Gut ...
AAGTTAAAGTATTATTAAGGGTTAGGTGTAGAGTGTTGGGTTAGGGGAGGCCAGGTGGGGAGGGGTGGAAGAATGGTGAAAGAAATGAGATTTTGGGGGGGGGGGGGGGGGAGGAAAAACTATTTTCTGCAATCAGATTTTAAATTACTGAGACAAATAAAAGGAATTTAATAAATAATGGTGATATTTTCAAAGTTTGTAATTTATGTTTGGGGTTGCCATGGTGATTGCTCGCCCCACACATCAAAAAGCTATTTACACCACTGTATTTTACCAAAACTATTCAAAATGTCTGTGTGTGAGCTGCATGTACACTTGAGCATAAGGTATTAATTCAGTGGTTGGCAGCCCTGTGCACAGCTGTGTCAAAATGTGCTTTCAAGTCATAAACAGTAGCCTTAAATTGTCTTTTTGTAACATGTCAACTTATTTTAGCATTACATGGAAGCTGTGATGAGTTTTTCCACTAAAACCACTATTTCTAATAAATCTTTATCTGACCTTCAAACTGCCATGACTCTTAATACTCTCCAAATTCCAGCCACATTACCATAGCTATTTTGCTCAGTCACCTGATCAACATAACCAAGAAGTGTGACAGGATCTTGAATCACTCTACAGAGATGGTGTTTAATCTTAAAACTTGAAAGTATTAATTCTTTCAAACATGCCATAGTAAAATTCCACCCCCAAGTACTCTCAAATTATTGTTACTGACTTAGGAGAACGGCTTTGACCTTGGTCATGGGACGAAAGGAGGGCAGAGTATGTCCTATGAACAGTAACAGACGCATTCCAGTTCCAAACTAATGGGCTGAAGTAGAGTTGTGTCCTGTACTTATAACAAAATAGCATTACGTTCTGCCATGTTCAATCTGGTTAGAACCGTGTACAACTTGACTTTTGGCATATTCTGAACTGTGCACCTATCAAATCATGACCAGTGGAAAATTAGAGGTGTAGTGATAGAAATGCATGTTACCGACAGGCCCAACATGTTAATGTAAGGTCAGCCTGAAGATGGGGACCCAACTTCCAATGTCAAGGTCAACGCTCTTCTCATTAGTCAACAACTGTACCTATCTTAAAATTTGACAAAAATAAACCGCAATAAAATGAATGGGCACAGATAACATCCTTCCTTCCTTCCTTCCTTAACAATAAATCATGCATACCCACCACGCATTCTGTTAGTCATACATGTAATACCAGTTATTTCTCACCATACTCAAAATATCTTTCTATAATGAAATGAAATTCATAATTTTACACCACAAAGCAATAAAGTACACAAGTTTTGACACATGCTTCTAAACACAGTGCTTTCCACATTAGAGAAACTAGTAACAGGAAAACATGACTTCATTCTCAAGAAGTACAATGAGGGCTGCAAAGCTACTTTGAAACATACATACACATGCACCACACACACACACACACACACACACACACACACACACAACAAGCAGTGATTAGTTAACAAACATATTTCCAAAACATACCAACTTCAAAGGGGAATCACTGTTAAAAATATATATAACCAAAGAGTCTTACTTGTAATCACAAGACAGGAGAATAACAAATTTTTAAATCCCCCCCAAAAATATAAAATAATTATTTACAAGAAATGGATGGTATTTTGAATGGCATCAGGTATCCATGATGTGTGCATGTGTAGAACAGTTTTGTAAACCCTAACAACTAACAGCCAAACAAAACTGAAATGTAGTACAGCCTACTATACAGGAATGTATCAACACAGCAGGATATAACAATCAGAACATAAGGTATGTTTTATACAATGTGTTCCCTTCGTATTGTTGTTAAGCTGCATGCAGCCATCAGCGATAAAAAAAACTGCATTTCGATGCACATGCAAAGACGGGATCCCATTACACTGTCCAGATAAACAATATTTAATACTGCTGTCAACAATATGCATTTATTTAGGTCTTCCTGTAAATTTACTGATACTGTGGTCTGAAATTAACCAAATTCAGAGTTTCTAGTCAGATTTTCATAGAAGTTCCTAACATCAAATTTCACAAAAAGTCTGTCCAGTAGGAGCCATGCCCACACATTTGGACAGATAGACATGATAAGGCTAACAGGTGCTTTTCACTATTTATGTGAACATGTCTAAAAGTGAACGTAATGCTTGCAACCAAAGTTATTAAACATTAAATATCTTCCTATACAAATATAATTTATACATTAACTATGCTACTTTATCCTTGGGGTTACTGACCATGTAATAATTCTCAAGTAGCATCCAAAACATTACCACACTGTTCATGCCCTGATGCTGTTCTAATTTGTGGTTTCAGTTGAGCTAATGAGGCCTGGTAATAATGGGAAAGGAACATGTCTCTAGGGATGAAATGGACAGGTGGACAGTAAGAATTTTTTTGTACCTTATTTGGAGGAACATCCACTATGCCTGTTTTCTGTACTGTACCGTGTGTTTAAACAATCAAATTTTATCTGTCTGGACCAACAATATACCCATATACATGAATTCAGTTGTTAACTATGGCTAATGCCTGTAGGGTTGTTCAAGCACTGCCAATCTTCACACTGTTAATTTCAAAGGTGTCTTCAATGAATCAACCTACTGTCAGACCTGAGACTAGGACACAAAATTCAGTAGCATCTCTCCTTTAGACCACCCAGTTTCCACCTGCCACACTTCTTACAACCATTACAGAAACTACCTTGCAACAGTCATAATGGTTTTTATGAAACTACTATGTTTATGTGAATATAAATGGGGTAGTTGAATAAAGAGAGACCAATTGATGTCACTTGCTTCATTATTTCATTATTCAATGCTCAACATGTTTCGGATGTTAATACGTCCATCCTCAGGAACTTGCGACTTATTTGTTGAGTTATTTCATGGGTTGTATTGCTCTGGTTCGATGCGTGATGGTGTTACGTTGTGGTCTGGCTGGAATACCACAACATAACACCAACACACATTGTACCAGAGATATACAACCCATGAAATAACTCAACAAATAAGTCGCAAGCTCCTGAGGATGGACGTATTAACATCCAAAACATGTTGAGCATAAAATAATGAAATAATAAAGCAAGTGACATCAATTGGTCTCTCTTATTCAACTATCAAGATGATGCACAGTCCAATAAACATAAGATTTATAAATGAGTTAACTTTTTAAATTTAGGATACAGAAAAGAAGGTTAATTTCATATACAAAACAATATACAGTAGAAGTCCCATAATTTGGCACCTTAAAATCTGGCACTCCTGACGGTTTGGAACTTGAGAGAAGTAGCAGTGCCTATAATGATTATATAATATTATCTTGGGTTATCTGGACCTCAGTGAGATCATCCAGCTCTTGAGACAGCTTCAAAAGACCCCAAGATAAGTAAAAAATAAAAGTACTGCTGGCAAGATGTATAAGTATGTACCTTTAACGGTATCTCAGAAACTTGAAATAATTACAGCACTTGAGAGTAATGAAAGCCAAACAGGCATTACCATTTCACACAACAATGGCTCATCACCTGTGACACAAAGCAACAGAAGGATAATTTATGATCATTTACATCAAGGATTAAAGTGACACTGAAAGAGCTCAAATCAGTGCATCTGGACAATGCATTGTAGAAGCAATTTACAGCATTGCATTCAGAAGGAAAACCCCCTAGTGCATCTATGATAATTGATAAAGCTAAGTCTTTTCACGATAAATAAAAATAACTGACAGGTGCAAATTCTCTGATAGCTGGCTGCAAAGTTTTAAACAACCTGCAGCTGAAGGAGATATCCAAATGGAATACTCCTCTCATTAGTTGTGCCATCCAAGGAGCAGTAACAAAAAATTACCTCTAAGAACTTAGGTCAGTAAAAGTAATGTCTGATAATCTGGAATGTTTGAAAATCCGGGGCCTGTCAGGTCCCATTTGTGCCAAACTAAAGGAATTCTACAGTACTACAATAAATGCTTTTAATCAGCAGTACTACAAGGCATTAAAGTGTTTGGTTCAGGCAGCACTACTAGCTGTAATGAAGAAAGACTGTTATTTTGTTTCACAAGTACTCACAGCATCACAGTACAGTGCGGTTACCGACAGGAAGTGAGCAGTTATCAGATAATCTTAAAACAAGATTTTAAGTGGTACTGTTTTTAACGGTATCTGGAAAATTAAAGGTAGATAAGAACTATTCTTAAATAAATCTGAATTAGGATAAGTGGGCTTAGCTTATTTGGGACATTATTATACCATAGCTATTAAATAAAATAAGAAAAGGTGAATGGATTTTAAAATGAGATGGTATGTTTTTGAAATAAACATGTGAGCTATGTGGAGTTGCGTGCTACTTACATCCATTGGTATGTGTGGTTACAATAGAAGGACTGTCCAAGTTGCAGTGGACTGAGGACACACATGAAACCAAACACAAACGATGCACAATAACAGACAAATTGAAAGAGTGGAGCAAAAAATAACAGTACAAAATCAGTAATACAAAAGATAAAGAGAAAAAGACAGTGGTTAGTGGAAATATACTAAAAGTTTTCAGGTTTTCATAGTGTGATGGTTTTCTTTTATTATTCTACCATGTAGGCTAATATAATGTTAATAAAAATCCAACCAGATGCAACAGTATGCAGATATTTATTTACTGCAAAGTCACTACATGTTTCGGGTGCTGTGACACCCGAAACATGTAGTGACTTTGCAGTAAATAAATATCTGCATACTGTTGCATCTGGTTGGATTTTTATTAACATTGAATTACGATGCACGGAACCGTAGGCTAATGTGTTTGTTTGAACGCTTCAGAGCAGTGATGGAACTCATTATCCTGCACAACGCAGACATTAAAGAGACCATCTCAGTATGCATTTTTTTTTTTCACTCAGTTTCAATTGTTGTGGCATATTGCTTTTGGGAGGGGGGAAGCAATGCGAATAAAGTAAAGAGAAATAACAGAAAAATGGATTGAATCTGGTGGATAAGTAACAAACAAATAACAAGATGTAACAAACTCTGATGATAGATGATGGAAAAAGAAAAGCACTGGGCAGCCAACATCATTATCATGATTCAATAACCGGATTATATGCAGAAGAATAAAAAGAAAATAAACTTTTCTTCAATGACAACAGTTCAGTAACTAAAGGTTCGAAATGTTATGGAACAACAGCAATACATTAAAGTGAATTTTGTATTAAACTAATGGATATTATCACCTGAAAACAGGTGCACTGTAAACATCTGGCCACCAAATGGTGGACAACACAAAAATGTCTCCTGTGCTTGAAAAAAAAACTGACAAAAACTACTCTCAATATTCAGTATGCAAACTTTTCTCGACTCTCAGCCTACAGTACCAGCTACTTTGGAAAAGTAACTACATGGCTTTAGTCTTTCTAGTCAAACAGTGGGAAAGTAAGATAAAATAGGTCTTGATCTGTTCCTTCCATAACCTATCCAATTCAAACCTTGCAATCATCCTATCATTCGATGGTACGTAAGCTGTGTGGGTAACACGCTTAAAATAGCCCCAAAAATTTAGAAGATGGGTTAAAGGTAAGAAGGTAAGGGTTTCACTGGAAGTAATGTTATGATAAGGTACTGACTATGCAGGTTCATCACACAGACTGGAGGTGGTAACATAACTGTGATGGGCACAGTAAACTTGAAATACTGTGTGTAGGTGTGTGTGTGTGTGTGTGTGTGGGGGGGGAAGGCTGCAGTGCAATTCTATCAGCCATTAATCATGGTTAGATGCTGGTCCTCAGTTGCTGCAGCTAAGGCAACACTGTTTTAATATACAGATACGTTGTGCACCATATGGTTCTGTCTGTTGACTTGTCTAGAAGATTTAGGGGCAGCAGCATATCAGTACATATATAGGAAAGCACTTGAATTAAGATACATTTGCTCATTCTCATCTTGCGTTAACTACAATAGCTAGCATATTCAACTTCATCACAAATCCGCATTCGTAACTTTAAAAAAAAACATGCCAATACCAAACACAAGCAAGTGTAACAAACTGAAAAGAATAAAACTAAACTTATATTTCTCTCTAACTAATCTATATGGGGTGGGGGAAAAAAAACAAACAAAAGGAAACTGTGTAACAAGGTGACAGACTAAGTACAGAACTGACAAACTGATGTTAACTCAACTACTCTCCAGTTCTACTCTAGGCATTCAAGTCACATTACAATTGAGCAAGCATGTGAGAAAATCAGCAGGTGCACCAACTGAGCAACTTACTGTAAGTGACTACTAGTCCTGCTTGATTGATTTGTCGGTTCAGTGGCAATGTTGGCAGGAGTGAGAATTGATTGCATGTAAAAGATAAAAACAAATAGAGACTAGGAAAATAATAAAAGGGAGGATGTGCCAAAGTAATCAGCTGGTTAGATAAAAGACAAAATTAACACATGGTGTAAGCAACATGAATAATTAAAGTGATACACCAGCAAATGCAACACAAACAGAAACGTGTATGGGAAAAACAAACTACAACTTTATTATTATTATTATTATTATTATTATTACTGTTATTCAATCTTTAGCAGAGAGCAAGTTTGGCTTTTTCTTGCCCTGTTCCAACTCATAAGTCCAGCAGTCTCTTCAGAGGTCCTCATTGGTTCCTAATTTTTTTGCACCAACCAACGATTCTTCACAATGAGTAACTATCCTGCCGATAGGTAGGCTAGTAATAAGGCCCAATCTTTAAAGCCTACAGTTAGGTTTATGCATAATTTAGTATTCCAAATGTAATGATTAGAATGGTTATGGCAGCATTTCCCAACTAAGGCTCTGCAGAACATCCTTAGGACTTACAAAGACATTGTGGAATAATCTTAGCAATCGACCAACTTAATGCACAAATTCTTGTTTTATAATAAGTTTATTATATTCCTCTACATGTTCTGAGCACTATGTGCTCATCATCGGGAGGTCAAATCGTACTATACAGCTTTGCGTAGTGGACCGTGCATCATCTTGATATTTGAATAAATGTAGACCAATATGATGACACTTGCTTTATTATGTCAATTTACTGCTCAACATATTACAGATGTTAATATATCCATCTTCAGGAGCTTGTGACTACTTGGTGCGTTATTGTGTAGGCTGTATTTTGCTGACTTGAGGCGTGTTGGTGTTATGTAGTGGGATTGGCTGTTGGTGATGTGGTATCCGAGTTAGTGGTTCAGCCTGCACTCGGATACCACATCACCTACAGTCAATCCCGCTACATAACACCAACACGCCTCAATTCAGCACAATACAGCCTACACAATAACGCACCAAGTAGTTGCAAGCTCCTGAAGATGGATGTATTAACATCCGAAACATGTTGAGCAGTAAATTGACATAATAAGGCAAGTGTCATCAAGTTGGTCTACCTTTATTCAAATGTACTACATAGCATCTGGTATCATCACACTGTAGGTGGCCGTCCGGTGCATGGGACGACCACCTACACAGTGTGACGATACCAGATGCTGTATAATACAATTTGACCTCCTGATGATGAGCACAATTGTGCTCGAAACATGTAGAGGAATATAATAAACTTATTACATCAAATCCCTTTAATCCTTGTGGAGCATTGGGCATCCATGACGAGCTTCCATGCATTGCTGTCTCCAGCTATTCCCTTAACCTCGTTCCACGATCTTCTTGTGCTTCTTATCTCATCCTCTGTTGTCCTTCGCCACACTCTCTTCGGCCTACCCCTCCTTCTATATCCCTGAGGATTCCAATCTAATGCAGTTTTCTCTATTGCTCCTGTTTCTTTATGTAATGTGTCTCCAATCCAATTCCATTTTCTTCTTTTTATCTGATTTTCTATTGACTTCTGATGGGTGATCCTCCATAGTTCTTCATTCGTAATCTTATTGGTCCATTTCATATTCATTATTCGTCTTAAGCAACAGTGCTCAAAACATGTAGAGGAATATAATAAACATATTATAAAACAAGAATTTGTACATTAAGTTGGTCAATTGCTAAGACTATACCGAGATGTACGGTCAGCAAAACATAAAAAAATTGTGGAATAAATACATAAAAATTGTGAAGTACTGTGATAAACGCCTAAAATGCCTTGAAATACAGGAAAAAACCCTTCACTTTTTTTTTATTACAATGTAAGTTGATTCAAATATGTATACAATCTCTAGCTTCTTGACAGTAATTAAGCAGGAATTTAATTGCACTTCTGACTGGCCTGTAACATACTCATACAGAGGAAATCCTTGGGATATAAATAATTATTTTATGGGCTCGTCCATGGAAGAAAGCTTGAGAAACACTGGGTTATGGTACGCTTCATTATGAATATTTACACAATAGCAACATTCTTCTTTCAAATTCAGCAATTTAACATTCTTCAACAAAACTAAGAACTTAATTGTGTGCTCATCCCACACAGAATATGACAGATGTCTACCACTGATATAGGCAAAAGCATAACAAAATTTGAAGTCCAAAACTATTTTCAGCATAACTCTTTTTCTAATATGACAAACTAGCACTTCTTCACAGAACAAAGGATAAAAAACTGAAATAGCCTAATACAAATTATAAACTCTAAAGTGATACTGCCAGTGTACAAAAGGCATCTCACACTTAAAACTGAGCACTCTTTTCTGATATTTTGAAGACTGATTTGACTAAATCTTTACATAATTCTATTCCCTTCTTGTATGAAAACTGAGAATTTATATGTTTCTTCCTGTTACAGAATGGAAAGTCTGACTGTGAGTATTTCAATCAAGTTGCCAGTGCTACTGTTAAAGATCATTTCAGTCACATACTGATTGTTACAGTGTGCACTGCTTTGTTTAAACATCACAGCATGAAAATGTAAGTGGGAGTTGAGGTACAGCTCCACACATTACTAACCCCCACACCAGATGGAGATGACTGTTCAGCTTCAAGCCTGACAATACTGTCCTTTGCATGCGCTATACGGGAGGCTGTGCAGGCCCAAGGAATGGCAAAAATATATCTTAAGCACTCCTGCATGTTTCCAGGCATCTGCATCATCACACTCAACATCCCAGCACACAGGAAACACCAACATAGGGATTACACCCACAAGACTGTCCAGACTGTACATGCAGCCACCAAACAAACAACTTCCACGTGTTGAAATCATTAACGTTTTACAGACTGTATTTTACCATTCAACAACTATCACATGAACATTTTAAGCTACAAATTTTATTGAGTTGTAATTTTAATAATTTTGTAACTTCAGCACAGCACAAGGTTAAGAGTGCCTGAAGATGATGCAGATGGATCGAAACTTAGAACATTACTAAGATAAAAGTTGTGTATTTGTTGGTCTGTACAATGAACAGCATTTAAAAAAAGGGCTAAAGAAGTCACATTTACAGAACTCAAACCTTCCTGTGTCATATAAAATTATTCTGCATATGTGAATTTCCCTTTTGTGTAATTTCCAATGTATCCTGTGCACACAATTGTCTCGCTTGTTGCATTTATTATTATTATTATTTTATATTGTTTTTATCTTCATTCATGTAGGTGGTAACACATAGAAGGAATTACTTACTTTCAACTACAGTTGAATAATGTGTGAGAAATAAATTTAATTGAATTTTTTTTGCTGAAAAAGGAGAATTTGAGGAATGTTAGCCATTTGCTGCAACATGGGAAGGGTTAATAATCCTCTCTTTGTGATGCATTTGCTACAATATGACACTGTTACTTCTAGTGACACACAACCCACTAAGGTTTATCACTGATATTGAATATCTATGGTAATCAGGGTGGCCACAGCTGCAAAACCAAGCATTAAAGTACTCAGCTTTTAAGGAATTACTTTCATGTGTTAGTCTGTGCTGTTACTGTCCCCCATAACTGATTAAATTGAAGCATTCATCTCCTTGTCCTCCACCAACTACAGCTCCAAGCAAGTAAAGTCGCAAAATTAGGAACATGCACTCTTTGCACGAGTGGCCACACAACACAATGCAATACAAATTCTTCGTTGTCTGATAAAATATCTTTTACATATCATATGTGGCAAATATTTTATTTTTCTAATGTACATGATCACTGCTTTGAACTTCTATGAGATGGGGGAAATTACATCTGCCTACAAATTTATTTACAATGGTTGCTATTATGAATTATTCGCCTACTCAACCCTTATTAAATTCGTAAGGTTTCTTTATCAATAAACAGTACTTACATACCATCAAACACAACCTCCATTAATAAACAACATTTCACATTTTTATATTTTGGCAGATTAGTAGGCTAATATACTTAAGTCGAAACATATGTTGGTAGCAGTAATGTGAGAAGTCATTTACTAACAGAGATTGTGCTTGATAAAGTATAAGTACTAATTATTAATACAGATAGCACAATGTGATGCCAACCATCATAGTTTCCTTTTGTTTACCAGATTTACAAGAGAGAGGGGCTACACGTATTTTTACAATTTCAATTAACTTGAATAAATTCTGTTCATGTCACCTGATTCGTCACAATCGCCAACTTCAGAACGTAATTAAAAATCCGAAACCTCTACTGAATAGCCAAAGAGGTCTCAGCAAGAACAGTAATTTAAAAACGAAGAAGTGCATGTGAAACGCTGAAGAATAAAAAACCAACTTGATGTCACTTGCTATTTTATTTTACTTCTTATGTACTCAACATGTTTTGGACATTAACCTTTTGGCACCAGAATTATTTTTTTAGTTTTAACACACCCTGTATATAAAATGTGAATAACACAGGAACCAAATATGTTAGAATTATGAAACAAACTGCATTTTGAAGAGAAAAAAACGGACAGTATATACCACGTTTAAAATATTCAGTACCTATATTTGTTGAATACGTATATAAAATGCAACTTTAGAGGTTAGCAGTGCGGTACGACCACTATAGTTGACATTAGGCGTCAAAAGGTTAATATATTCATCATCAGGAGCTTGCAACTTTGCTGTAGAATTACCACTTTGGTCGTATTTTCCTTGGTTCGCTGTGTGTTGGAGATCTGGTGCAGTTAGGCTTGAGTAGTATTCGTGTTACAGGCTGAAGCTTCAGCCTGCAACACGAATACTATTCAAACCTAACCGCACCAAATCTCCAACACACAGCGAACCAAGGAAAATACGACCAAAGTGGTAATTCAACAGCAAAGTTGCAAGCTCCCGATGATGAATATATTAATGTCCGAAACATGCTGAGTACATAAGAAGTAAAATAAAATAACAAGTGACATCAAGTTGGTCTTTTATTCTTCAGCTATCACAATGATGCATGGTCCAACATATGATGCATGTGCATCCTTAGCCAAAGCACAGTTACAGGATGCATACTGATGTTTTACACAAACATACCTGTACACTCATGAACTACATGGTAATGAACAACTGAAATGACCTTACATAACTGCTCTTTATGATATGACAGCTCATGACAGTGCATAACATGTGTTTCAAATGTACTCCGTGGAATTTTGCATATCCCAGTGGTGCTGATTTTCATACACTGGTGACAAAAATCTTGAAAAGGTGTACATACAACAGGTACCACACTTCTTGAATCTTATAAAATATTCACCAAATAAAAAAATATGCAAATCAAACCTCTGGACTCTAACAGTGAGTTACCCTCTATACAACTGTTCTTAAGAGGAGAGAGATTTTTTAACCTCTATCCTACTGGGAAGGGTACTTCAATTTTAAGAGCACAGTTCATAAAAAATTATTACTTCAATTAAAAAGCATGTTATTAAAAAACGAATGGTGTATCATAGAAAATTAATCAGGGATGGTGTAGCACATTTCCTTGTTGCCTAAAGACATAAAATAAATTTCTAGGGGCATTTTCCTACGTGCATTCACATATGGGAAAGTAGGTTTTTTGATTTATTTATGTTAAATCTGTTACATTTAACCTACTATGCAAGTTAAGCATACATTATATTGGTCCAGCATACACTAAGACGAAGCCTGACAAACTGCTCGTTGTATAGACACCAAATGCCAATTCCTCCCTCCAATCATTTCAGTACTTTCAGGCATATAACATCCCTTCTTTGAAGGTGCGACACTTCCATGTATTCATTGCAAGCACTCTGTTCAGAAAACACAGTAAACTGAGCTACAGACACTAAACTGCATCACAACCGCTTTGCAGTGACTGACCACCCTGACCACTTTAAATTTACAACAGTGATACATGACTGACATTTCTGCAAGCAACAGGTACAACAACAACACCAACAACAACAGCAACAACAGTGGCAGTGAATTGGTGCACAACAATGTTATATAGATGAGACAAGAACACTGAACACAATACAAGTTACTAAAACTAAGCACGGGGACAGGTAATGCCTGACAGTGACAATGCCTCCGTCTCAAGCCAGCTTATATGTACACCCCAATTATAACACACACTGTACCATACCAGTATGGCATCCATTTAAAACATGGTAATCATGGAAGCCAACAGGAGAAAAACAAATACGACACAGTACACTGATAATTTCTTGTGCCACATTTTCAGTAACGCAAACATATGATAGGGGGTATGCGGTGCAATCTCTTCTTTAAAAACTTATGAGACACATGTACATTTACATTATACATATGATGAATAATTGCTGCAGAATCTTTCACAAGCTTATGAGGTGGGCCGGGATAGCGCGGTCGGTATAGTGACTCGCTACGGGCTGGATGGTCTCAGGATTGAATCCTGGTGGGGGCAGAATTTTCCAAACCCATCCAGACTGTCCATGGGGCCCACCAAACTGCCAGCAAAATGGGTACCAGATCTCTCCCCCAAGGAGTACAGCAGCCAGGATGTGGCATTGACCCACTCACCCCCATCTATTGCCAAGGTCAACGGAAGCGTAGAGCTATACCTCTACTCCTCCTTCAGGCCTTCACAGCCTCTTCTAGGGTGAATTTTTTACTTTTAGCATGCTTAAGAGCATAAAATTTTATTCTTCAGATTGCACTGTTATACTTTTTTAATACTTAGTGATATTAAGAACTCCACGTGCCTATTTCTGTTATTTCCTTGCCCTCACTGCAAAGGCCGAGGTTTGATCCCGGAGCAGTTGATGTGGAATCTGTAGCAGAGACCAGGTTATTTTCGAAGTACTTCAGTTCTCCCCTGCCAGTTGTCATTTTATCAGTGCCCCACACTCATATCAGTAATATACCATAAAACAGAAGAAGTTATAATTATGTAAGGGCATATTAATGTGGTAATCTGCAGTTACATGGAACACCACCCAAAGAAAAAGGGGGGGGGGGGGGGGCTTCTGTTGTAAAAAAATAAAAACATTTTTTTAAAGAAATTTTTTACCAAAAAAAGGGGGGCAAAAATAAAAAGAAAAAATTTTAAAATT
>Ga0123352_10012505_pt1 | contig 13420 bp, 15 predicted proteins | sample TergutLab28metaG_FD_89700 | JGI IMG/M metagenome (GOLD analysis project Ga0123352, IMG submission 89700) | Labiotermes labralis P1 segment gut microbial communities from Petit-Saut dam, French Guiana - Lab288 P1 | ecosystem: Host-associated > Arthropoda: Insects > Digestive system > Gut ...
AGGAGCCAAAACATAGGTGATGATTCGAGCCGTCTGAGGAGACCGCGGCGCATCAAAATCATGCAGCTCTGCTGGTATGCCCGCGTCAGTAAATTTATCCTGAAGCCACTCGGCTGCTTGCCGCTCGGTATCAGATGCCGATGGTCGTGGCCCGATTTCAGTCGTAAGAACGTCAAGATAACTTGATGCTTGACTCATGTGTAATCCTTCCCATTGATTACAGGGTTTTTATACTGTCGCAATTGTACCGTAAATACCCCAATACCAATGAGTAACAGCTGAGGCTAGTACCCTTCTTCGTACGGGGACTCTCTGCTCACGGAACGAAACTGTGCAAAATCTGCAATAAAGGCCAGTTTTATATCTGCCGTCGGGCCGTTACGATGCTTGGCCAAAATCAAGGTCGCCTCTTCAGGCCCTCCTGCATTGTCGGCAGCAAATTCATCTTCCTCGGGGTTTTCTCGGCGATCCAAAAACATAACAATGTCGGCATCTTGCTCGATAGTGCCCGACTCGCGCAAGTCAGACAACAAAGGACGCTTCGGTTCCTTCAAACCCTTGGGAGGACGCACCAACTGTGAAAGCGCCAAAATAGGCACATCAAGATCTTTGGCCAGTATTTTAAGACCACGAGTAATGCGCGCAATTTCTTGCGTTCTGTTTTCCCCGTCGCCCGACATAAGTTGTAGGTAGTCGACAATCAAAAGCTTTTTATTCTTTGGCACCCTTTGAAAAAGGCGCTTCGCCTTCACCCTCAAGCGACTAATATTCAAATCAGGCGTCGAATCTATGAAAATCTTCAGCTTCGACAAATAGTCGCTCTCGTCTAGAAATCTACCCCACCACTCCTGCGGTACATTTCCGCGCAAACTCTGCGTACTTATGCCTGCCCGCGTTGTCAGCATGCGCATCGCGAGATCTTCGGCAGCCATTTCAAGCGAAAAAATTCCCACGGTGATGTCTTTTTCTGCGGCACCTACTGCCATATTCAAAGCAAGGGCTGTCTTTCCCACACCAGGTCGAGCACCCAAAACAACGAACTGTCCCCCTCTAAAACCGCGGGTGAGTCTGTCCAGATCAGGAAAGCCTGTTGGTACTCCGACGATGCCGCCTTTCGCAGAGGCGAGTTCGCGCAAAAGGGCATTTGCCTCTTCAAGAGGTCCGTCGTCTCCGATGTGGCGAAAGTCAGAGCTGACCTCTGTTTCGGTGACATCAAAGATTCTACTTTCACAGCGGGCAACGGCATCAGTCACGTCTTCTGGTGATGACCGAGCAATCGATGCGATTTCTGTACCAGCGAAAACAAGCTTCCGATATGTGGATAACTTTTTCACGATATCTAAATACTGGCGGTAGTGCGAGGTAGTGGGGACGCTCAAGGTAAGATCCGCAAGGTAATCCATGCCACCTGCTGCACTAAGCTTGTTGTCGCTCGTCAGCTTATCAGCAACAGAAATATGGTCAAGACTAATACCGCGAGACTCGAGCTCATCCATGGCTTCAAAGATGACTTGATGCGAGGGTCTATAAAAGTCTTTCGAGGTCAGAGCGTTAAAAGCTCCATCCTGAGCCTCTTTTGATAAGAGCATTGAGCCCAAAACGCCGCGCTCGGCATCAAGGTTATGCGGCAAAGTATGAGCGCTCTGTTTTTGTGCTACTTCTTGTGACATTTACTCTCCCCTTTTTCAACCACTTAATACTAACGAATTCTTTCTCGCCTCTAATTTGTTTTCCCAAAGTCTTAAATACTCTATCCTGCTCTTTTGTAAGTTTTCCCCGTTATCCACAGATTTATTAAATAAAAATGACGCCCCTTTTAACAGGGGCGTCACTCGTATTAGTGCTTTTTTGAAGCAGTTTTTGTGCGTCTCGAAAGAGGCTTTACTCCTGGGGAGCTTCTTCCTCTGCGGGCTCAAGAGCCTTTTCTCCAGCCTCTTCGGCTGATTCAAGCACCTCTGCCTCAACGGCTGCTTCAACAAGAGCCTCTGCCTCTGCACCTTCGGCACCAGGGACAGGTTCTGCCTCAAAGCCAGCCTTTGCCTCTTCAACCTGTGCAGCAAGCTCTTGCTCTTCTTCGCTCAGTTCAGTGGCTGCGCCTTCAGCAACAACATCAACTACGAAGTCAGCTTTGATTTCACGATACACAGCAACCTCTGCTGGATGCTCGCCCACCTCTTTGATGATTCCGCGTGTTTCAATTTTGCGGCGATCAACCTCGACACCCAACTGCTCTTTGATGGCATCTGCAATCATCATTGGGGTAACTGATCCAAAGAGACGACCTGCGTCTCCTACCTTTACCGTAATGACGACCTTCTTGCCATCAAGCAAGTTGCGGAAGTCGCCAGCCTCTGCAAGGCGGACATCTTCACGCTTCTTGATGTTGTGACGGCGCAGCTCTAGTTGCTTCAGGTTACCTGCCGTAGCTTCAACTGCCATCTTGCGAGGGAACAGATAGTTCACCGCAAAACCAGTTTTCACTTCGACGACGTCTCCTTCGCCACCACGACCTTTAAGTTCGGTAAGAAGAATTACTTTCATGTTTTTCTCCTCCCGCCCTATCTACCGCGACCGATACGGCCACTAACAACAGGGACAACATAGGGGATCAAAGCCATTTCACGGCTACGCTTAATGGCGAGAGCCAACATGTTTTGATGTTGGGTGCAAACACCGGTAACGCGTCTAGGCTTAATCTTGCCTCTTTCGGTCATGTACTTGCGCAGCAGTGCTGCGTCTTTGTAGTCGATGTATTCAACCTTATCCTTGCAAAACTGACAATACTTTTTGCGAGGAATGCGATTCTGGTTGTAATCAGCCATCGTTTACTACCTCCTTAAAATGCATTCACGAGAGTGCTTCTAGACCTCAGTCTAAAAAGGAATATCCTCGGTCAAGACCTCGACACTAGGTGCCGAGCTTGAGGGAGCAGAATAATTGTCTCTTGCAGCTGCAGGAGCATTGTTGTCACGTTGTCCACCGCTTGACATAAAGTCAACGTTGTCTGCAACGATTTCTACCTTGCTGCGCTTGCTACCATCTTGAGTTTCCCACTGGCTCCAACGAAGCTTGCCTTCAACAGCAACCTTCATGCCTTTGGTCAATACTCGAGAAAGACCTTCTCCGCGTGCACCCCACACCAAAACATCAAAAAAGTTTGGGACATCTTCCCACTGATCGCTTTGTGAGTTCTTTCTGCGGTCATTTACAGCTATGCCAAATTGCATCACGCTGGTGGCGCCCGCCTGACGAACCTCAGGGTCACGTGTCAAATTTCCACTAACTACTACTCTGTTGATACTCATAACACACCTCTTCTAAAGATTGTCTGTTTATTTATCGTCTCTTCTGACAATGATGAAGCGTACTACAGCATCGGTAATGCCTAGAACACGGTCGATTTCTGCAATGTTTGCAGGATCTGCCTTGAACTCATACAGTACATAATCGCCGTCAGTCATCTTATCGATTTCATAGGCTAGCTTACGCTTTCCCCACTCTTCAACATTGTCCAGTTCTGACCCGTTTTCACGGACCAAAGCTTCAATACGCTCCAAAGCGGCAGCGCGATCTTCATCATTGAGAGTAGGATTGAGAATTAAGAGCAATTCATAATTTCTCACAATTCACCTCCTTTGGTCTTCAGCGGCCCCGGAACCCTTGTGAGTTCTGTCCGGAGCAGGATACTATTCAATTGCCAAACTTATAGACAAAGTTTTCAGCAACTGAGTATTCTAGCATCCCAAACTAATCGCTGCAAATTGGCACACTACCCTCGTGAATGCACACACTACTCGTGAAATCCTAGCTACCTTCTTTTTGAGTCCTCACCACGAGCTCTTCCACCAGCTGTCGCAGCTGCAAAAAGTATGCTTGCAGACCGCTCATCTGAACCAGCTTTACCAAACCGAGTCCCATGCACCACAATACCCCGGTACCGATCACCATGAGCCCACTCAGCTGCAGGGGTTTCAAGGCAAAGAGGGATGTTTTTAGCTCCCCCATCACTCCTTTTGATCCTGAAATATTCAACACGCTCGATGGCGTCGATGCCAGAGCCGCTGCTACCAAACCTCGCGATGGCCAAAACTGACTGTGCCTCGAATCATCAGCTATACGCATAAGTTCTGAAAGTCGATGCTGTCTCTTATTAATTCTGTCTGCACTGTCACCACTTACTTCTGCACGTGCAGCGGCGGCTGGGACACCAACCTTTTCTAATTCGCTCACACTGAGGGGGGCTTTTTGTCTCTTTACATTATCGACAGGGCTTCTCTCCCCTAAATCAACAACAGTTGGCGAGTTCAGTACTTGCGGAGCTGGCTTTTCTTGCACAGCTCCCTGGGTAGAAAATACCTGCTGCCCAACCAGTGATGGTGCTGGAGAGGCAGCATTTTCCGGAACCAGATTAAGAGGAGTTGCATTTGCCCCAGCGGGATTAGCCCCCTGAGGCAAGGCGGCACTTCCACTGATGATACTATTTTCAAAAAGTAAAAAGGTTGGGTCTCTATATACCCCTGCCACCCGTAAGCTCAGATGAAAGTGGCTTAAGGCAGATGAAGGATCACCTTCGTCATTGACCGTTCCCAGTATCTGCCCTTTGCTCACAGAATCACCCTTTGAAACAGCAAGCGTCTCCAGAGGGTTAAGACTAACTTGATCTCCCTCTGCGGTGGTCACGGTAAGCGCCATGACATTTAAGCCGGCGGACCCAGGCACACGACCTACAAAACTGATACTGCCAGAAACAGGCGACCTGAGTTCACTGCCCTTCTCAGCATAGACATCAATGCCGAGGTGCTGCTTATTGTCTTCCCCATATCTTTCTTTAAAGCCGAGCAAGACCTGCACATGAGCTGGCAGTGCTTTTGAAGTCGCCTCAGGGACTGATATTGTCCCACCAAAGAAAAAGATAAGGGTAACAATTCCCAAAAGCAAAAAGGGAACTCGCCGCGATAAGCGCGTCGTTAGTTTATTCATGGCACCGCCCAACTGGTGCACAAGCCACTTGAGAGTTTAGCTGCTCTTTATCTAAGCAGACACGAAGCCCTAGGGGAAATTAACAAGCTCTTTTGATGAAAGCCTCATTATTTTCTTCACAAAAGGCTTTAATCTCTCTTTCATGAAAAATTAACAATCTTTCACCTTGAATTAATTTCCTGTTCGGAAACTCACCTCTTTGATCTTGTTGGTGTTGAGCTCTTTGTTCATTTCTGCGCTAAAGTGGTCTGACAAAAAGCGCAGCTCAGCAGCATAGACTGGATTGGTGACCACCACCACAAGCTCACTACCCTTAACGTAAACACGCTTGGTCACATCAAGGTACTGGGACTTGCTCACTCTCTCCCACGCTTCTTGCACCGAGTTAGCACCAATGCCAGAACTTATCTTGGTACCATCAGGGTCAAGTTTCCCCATAATGCGAGAAATCTCAAGCCCAATGGGATGGGAGGCACTCACCTCATCAAGGTCAAACTCCGGGCTGGGCTCAGGGACACTGACATAATCATATTTTTTGCGCCACTTACGATACTTCTCATTTTCTCTCTCTTCGGCATCAAGACTCATCACATCCCCCTCTCGACACCCTCAATGTCATCTGGAACTGAAACCGTCTGAGCAAGCTCCAAAAGTTCCTTATCAAAATAATCAATGTTAGCCGTCGTAATGACGGTTTGTGCGACTTTTCCCACGAAGCGCGACAAAGCATGACGACGCTCTTTATCAAATTCACTCATTACATCATCAAGTAGTAAGAGCGGCTTCTTCCCCCCCAGATCTGTAACAACACTTACTTGCGCCATTTTCCATGCTAGAGCAATACTGCGCTGCTGCCCCTGTGAAGCCATGCTGCGCGCAGGTCTTCCTTGAATTTCAAAGACGATGTCGTCTCTGTGTGGTCCTACTAAGCTTTGTCGGCGCAGCTTTTCTTCCTCAGATTTTTCTTTAAGGTGTGCAAGAAATGAATCCTTGCTCATATCTTGACCCCAGGTTGAAACATAGTTCACTTTTAAAGTTTGGTCCGCAGAACTGTCACCAACTATTCCAGAATACGCCTCTAATAGAGGCTCCTCGAGATGACAAAAGAGGGCGTATATTTTTTCAGTAAGGGCAACACCAATATCAACCATACGATCAGTCCAAGCCACAAAAGCTTCGCTACCAAACTGATCTTCTTTCATCATCTTGTTTCGCTGACTCCGAATTTTTTGATACTCACTGACCAGTCGCGCATAAGAGGCCGACAACTGAATACCTAAACCGTCAATCTCTTGCCTTCTCTTTGAAGATGCATCCTTTACCATCCTTAAATCATCAGGAGTAAAGACAACACAGGGCAAGACAGAACATAGTTCATAGACGGAACGAACTTTCTTTTCATTGACTGTGACACTCTTCACATCATCTTTGATGGAAAACTCAATATCTCGTCTTAAGACACCGTCGGTAGCAAGCATACGTAGTCTGGTATGGACGCACTCCGCCGCAATTAAATCACTCTTCACGGCTTTCCTGAAAGAAGTCCCTGTCGTCAACAGCTGCAGGGCCTCGATAATATTAGTCTTCCCCGCGGCATTAGGCCCATGAAGAATAGTCAAGTGAGGGTCGAAGCGAACAAAACCTCGCCGATATGACCTGAAGTTTTCTAGCTCAAGGCTCTCAACAATAAATGACATGAGCGGCTTTACCCGTCCTGCTTATGTAAAAAAGCCTAAAGACAGGGTGCATTATTGGCGCACGGGCATGACAAGGTAGGTGAAGTTTTCTTCCGGCGCACGCAGGACACCGGGGCGCATTGGCTCTTGAATCTCAAGATAAACCGTTTCCGTGTTAATAGAATTGAGGCCATCCAGGAAATAAGAAAAGTTTATCGAAATATTATTGTCAATTCCTTCAGTTTTAATCAAAATATCATCGCGAGCTGTCCCGAGCTCGGGCGCCTTTGCACTCAATGATAAAGTCTGATTGGTCGCTGAAATAGAAACATCTATCGCCGCATTATTTAAGGCCAGATTTGACACACGCTTGACTGAGTCCAGCAGGTCAGCGTGGTCTACGATCGCCCGGGTGGCGTTTTCGCTCGGGATAAGCTGCTTAACATTAGGGAACTTTCCTTCAAGCCTCCGGGTGAGCATTTTCGTATCCATGAAGCTAAAAAGGACCTGATTAGCTGAAGCTTCAATGCGAATCAGCTCGTCTCCTGAAATCATGCGCGCAAGTTCATCTAGAATTTTTCCTGGAATTAGTACCTCAAAGGATTCCTCCACGGGCTGCTTTAAGTTTTGCTCAACCAGTGCCAGACGATAACTATCAGTTGAAGTCATCGTAATAAGGTCATCTTCGATGGTCAGTAAGACACCGGTTAAAACAACCTTACTCTCATCGCGGCTGACCGCGCGGCTGACCTTCTTTATCATGCCAGACAATACGTCAGCGGGGACGACCGCTATTTGGTCACCGACGATTTGTGGGAAATGAGAAAAATCATCAGGGTTAATCTTACGCAGTGAAAATTCAGAATGTCCCGCAGATATCTTGAGGGACTCGCCATCTTCTTCTAACACAACCGTTGTCTCTGGAAGAGCATTGATAACATTGGCAAAAATCTTACCCAGAACGGCAACTTCACCTTCGACCTCGGTCATACAACCTGTCTTTACCTGAATCGTTGTTTCAAGATCTGAAGCAAACAAGGTAAGCTCGCCTTCAGTAGCAATGAGCTTAATCCCAGAAAGATGAGGAATGGTCGTTCTAAGGGCAGTCGCTTTAATAACTTTATTGATAGAACCCTGGAGGTCTTTCTTACTAATACTAAGCTTCACGATATCGCCCTTTCAGGTTGGCTTCTAATAACTAATTATTATATATATAAATACCTAATTCTAATTAGGAAAGTGGAAAAGTGGAAAAGATGTAATAAGTAAAGCTACGCAGGCGTGTCGTATGTGCCCAAAGTGTTAAAAACACGCCTCTTTATCCCCCTCTGGCAGTGCTTAAAATGACTCCTTTGTATAAGTAATCCCCTTATCCCCGCAATTGTTCTACTTATCAACATCTTATCCTTTAAGGACCTGGTGGAGTGCGTCCATCCCCCCACCAAAATAGTTCATTGAGGCTCATTTGAGTGTTATGAAGCTAAAAAAGAGCATCCGTAACTAAGCCTCAAGTAACACCTTAAATGGTTTTGGTGCGTAAAATCTTTGTGAGGTACTGAATCTGATCAAAAGTTTCACTGTTGCTGTTGATTTCTTTTTTGATCTTATCAACTGCATGCATGACTGTAGTGTGGTCTCTACCACCAAAAGCCTTGCCTGTTTGTGGATAGGAAGACTCTGTCAGTTCAGAACAAAGGAACATAGCAACGTGGCGTGGAAAGACGATTTCGCGCTTCCTCTTTTTACCAATGAGATCTGAGTGTGAAACCTCGAAATAGCGACAAACTTCTTTTTGGATCATAGATATAGAGAGCGGCTTTGCTTCTCTTTCGGGAAAGAAGTTAGGAATAGCTTTTTTGACAATATCTAAAGTGACTTCATCTGTTGCACCAATCTTGAAGATAGCAAAGGCATTGATGCGGGTAACAGCACCTTCGAGCTCTCTGATATTATCAGATGATTTCTCAGCAATGTATTCGATGGCATCATCGGTGTAAGGTAGTCCATTTCCACGCGATATCAAGTTACGCAGGATGGCACAGCGCATCTCATAAGTAGGAGGCAGTACATCAACCATGAGACCAAATTTGAAACGTGAAACAAAACGTTCATCCAACTTAAGTTCATCAGGTGACCGGTCTGCGACGAGTACAATTTGTTTATTTCTCTCCAGGAGGTGATTAAAAGTGTGGAAAAACTGTACTGAAGTTTCAGAGGCAGCTTTTAAATCTTGAATGTCATCAATAAGGAGTACATCAGCATTACGATAATGATTACGCAGCTTTTCAGCGGTAACTGCCTGTTCTTTAGACTTAATAATGCTTTTTACATACTCTTCTGTGAACCTCTTTGCGGTGGTAAAAACTATGCGTTTATCGGGATAGATTTCATTAACGTGGTTTCCAATAGCATGAAGAAGGTGAGTTTTACCTAAGCCTGAAGCGCCCCAAATAAAGAGAGGGTTATAACTGAGACCTGGGGCCTCTGCAACTGCCAAGGCTGACGAATAAGCAAAATTGTTTGAATCACCCACAACAAAGGTGTCAAATTTAAGGGAGGTATTAAGGATGATGTCATTGTAGGCATTACTGGGATGGGAGCTACGAAGGCTACTTGCTGGTACTGAACCGTTGGTATGAGCTGGCGCACCAGTCTTTCCAACGATAGATTCCCTGATTTTATCACTCGCACTTTGATGACTACTAATAGTTTGTTGTTGGTTTAGAGCTGTTGATGAATCTTGGTGAGCAGTTAATTGACTTAATTGCTCACTTTCAAGTATTTCGACAATAACATCAAGGTTATCTACACCCGTTACCTGACGCAGGGTGCTTACAACAGCAGGCTTTAGGTTCTTCTCGAAAGATGATTTAGAGTAAGCGCTGGGCATACCTAATGTGAATAAACCTTTATTATTTAAATCCAGTGGAAAAAGATGTCCCGTAAAAGTGCCGAGCAGTTCTGAAGAAACATCAGGCTGATCTTGTAGAAGAGTCAGTGTTTGTTCCCATAATGGTTTAATACTTTCATTTTGTTGTAAATTATTAGTCTGCACTGACATCAATCACTTTCCATATTTAAGCTTAATATGCTCATAATTAAGCGTTTTCATTGAGTTTGAAGTGAACGCTTAATAGAGTGGCGCGCCTTCCCCAACGCACCATTCAAGATACGCACCATATCGTACCAAAAAGACGGGTAAATTGACGGAGGCACAATAAGACAAATTCATGTTATCCACAGGCTGAACATGCGTGAATTCTTTGATTTCCACAGTTTCCACAGATTGAAACATTTTCTTTGTTGAATAATGCGTCTTTTTTTAATCCTCAAATTTTGACGAATGAGTGAATTCGTACTATCATAGGTAGCCTTGTAAAAAAGCAAGAGCTGTATTTACGTGAAACAAGAAGACGTTCACCTAAATTATAGATGATTAATAATGCTTAATAGCTAGAGGAGGAAACATGAGCAAGCGAACTTATCAGCCGAATAATCGGCGCCGTGCGAAGACGCATGGTTTTCGTGCGCGCATGTCGACACGTGGAGGTCGTGCTGTACTAGCATCACGTCGCCGCAAGGGTCGTCGCGTACTGTGCCCTAGCGCCAAATAGTACCAAATGAGGCTCGCCTATCAATTTGATGTGCGAGTCTCTTTTTGTCTTAAGGCGGGTAGAGGTGAGTTTAAATGAGGCTTGATACTCTGAGTTCTGATCAAATTTCTCAGACTATGAAAAAAGGTCGTCGCCACCGGGCGAAAACGGCTCTTCTCTATGTCGTAGCAACGGAGAGTGAGCAGGCGGGTAAAGTAGCCTTTATTGCACCAAAACGACTGGGGAATGCTGTCGCTCGCAACCGCAGTAAAAGAGTTTTACGGGCAGCATTTGACGAAGTATATACCCAGAGTAAAGAAATGCGAGCTTACTGCCGAGACCATAATGTAATCGTAATGGCGACGCAGTTCACAGCTCAAGTGAAATCAAGCAGTGCTTCTGAAGATATCAAACATATGTTTGATACGTATATCCTTAACCCCTCTCTTCCGGAGGAAACAAGGGTGAAAAGATCACAAAGGAGCTCTTGATATAATGTACCAACCGCAAAATAATCATAAGAAGGGCCTTGTTGCTTTTATTTTAAAGCTCCCCAGTATGGTTGCGGTGCTCATGATACGAGGGTATCGGCAGGTTATATCTCCCCTCTTTCCACCTACCTGCAGATTTATGCCAACTTGCTCCGAGTATGCCTTACAGGCAGTGAGCACTTATGGGTTGATAAAAGGTGGATGGTTGTCTTTGAAGCGCATTCTTAAATGCCACCCCTTTCATCCTGGTGGGTATGACCCCCTCCCCTAGTGCTTTGCTCCCTGTGTTGTAGCTCGAAGCATACATAGAAGAAAGGGTTAGAATGAGAGCCATTTGGAATGGATTCCTCGAGATCATTTTCGGGGCTATGCACTTTGTGTATAGCTTTGTTGGTGATTGGGGTGTCTCGATTATTGTTGTTACCATCCTCTTTAGGCTACTGGTGTGGCCGTTGATGGTGAAGCAGGTGCGCAGTATGCGAGCCATGCAGAAACTGCAACCTTTGGTAAAAGAAGTGCAGGCAAAATATGCTGACGATAAAGAGAAGCAAAGTCAGGAAATGATGAAGCTCTACCAAGAGCATAAAGTCAATCCTTTTGCCGGCTGTCTACCTATGTTATTGCAGATGCCCCTCTTTATCGGCTTTTTCGCCGTTCTTATGATGCCTCGCATTGACGATGCGGGACAAATAGTTCCTGCTGTTAACTGGTACGGCATGAGTCCGCTCTCCAAGTACCTTGGCTATGTTGAAGGGTCACATCTCGAGTCTCTTCAAATTGGAACAGCAAAGTTTTTTGGCATCCTTCCTGATCTTATGAAGACGCCTGCAATGATGATGGAGCTCGGTTGGGTACATGCTCTGCCTTACATTGTATTGCTTATTCTTTCAAGTGTTGGTGTCTTGCTGCCAACGCTCATGACCCAAAAGGGTCAAAATACCCCACAGGCAAAGCAACAAAAGATGATTGGCTACGCCATGGCGGTCTTTATGACCTTCATTGGGTGGAGCTTCTTCCCTGGTGGTGTATTGCTTTACATGACTACCTCTTCACTTATCGCTGCAGGCCAGCAGCTCTTCGTTCAGAACCAAGCTGACAAAGAGGATGCTGCCAAGGAAGCTGCGATAGAGGCTGAAAAGGCCGCAAAGAAGGCTGAGAAGAAGAAAAACCGCGAGCTCAATGCTGGCAAAAAGAAGAAGAAGTAATTGTTGCGGACAGAGGAAGGAAATAAAATGAAAGAATATACAGCTACCGCTGACACCATCGAGGAGGCAAAAGCATTGGCCCTCGAAAATATTGGCGCCGATCCTAAAGATGTTCACCTAGAGGTTCTTGAAGAACCTGGCAAGAAACTCTTTGGCGGACGCAAAGAGGCGGTCGTGAGGGCCAGCATAAAACCTGAGGGAGAAAGCCTCGAAGCACCAACGGTTGATGAGGAAGAAATCATTGTTGAAGAAGTCCTTGTAGTAGACCCCGGTAGAGATGATCTCACGATCGAGTCAGAGCCTGCTTCTGAAAGTGAGCAAAACTCGAGACCAGCGGGAGATATTGTTGATGCAGAGGATTTGAGTGATGAACAGGTTGATGCTATTGCTGATGCCGGCATCGAGCACCTGCGCGCACTTATCGCATTCCTGAGCGATAACGAAATCAAAATCGAAGAGTTTGAAGGCGACGAGGGTGAGATTATCCTGGATGTTACCGGTGAAGATGTTGGTGTACTAATTGGCCGCCACGGGCGTACCATCGATGCTCTGCAATCTGTTGTGGCAGCGATGACTACGAAAAAGACCGGTGTCCGCTATCCCCTCTCTGTCGATGTAGAGGGTTACAAGCATAGACGTAAGCAAAAGGTTGTAGATATTGCTCGCCGTGCTGCTGAAAGAGCAAGAAGAACCAATCGACCAGTGTCACTCAAAGCAATGACACCTCATGAGCGCAGAATAGTTCACATGACTCTTCGTAATGAGCAGGGGATTAGCTCAACGAGCGAAGGATCCGGCTCCTACCGACATGTGGTAGTTGTTCCCAATTAGAGGGCGATTACTCTCTATCAAAAGGGGCTGCAGGTGCAGCCCCTTTTTTTGTGAGCCAGTGAATTGCCAAGAGTTCACGTTTCGTGAAGTCTTGGCAAATCAACAGATTGCCAACATAGCTGCGGGCATTTCTTTGGAGGCAGATAACTAGCGTATTATTCATCACTAGGTGTTTCTGTGATTCTCAATTAATTGTTTCACGTGAAACATTATTCATCGCATTATCTCATTATTTAGAATTGTTTCACGTGAAACATGAGGAGAGTGAAGTGCTCGATACAGCCTTACAAGAACAGAACATACAACTCTCCCTCGAAGATTTAGCGCTCCTGGGTCAGCATCTTGATTATGTTCTAGAGATCAACAAGTCTCTTCGCCTCACTGCTATAGAAGACAAGGAGTCAGGAGAGCGCTTGCACATACTTGATTCGCTCTTGGTTATCCCTGAGCTTCAAGACGCTCCAGAAGGTCCCATGCTCGATATAGGGACGGGTGGTGGTTACCCAGGCTTCCCCTTAGCTATTGCCACCAAAAAATCGGTTGATCTGCTTGATTCCGTTCAGAAGAAGGCGAAGGCAGTAGACAACTTCCTTACGCGCTACTATACAGGTAGTCTTAGTATCCAGACACTCGGGGTCCGTGCA
>Ga0123352_10012506_pt1 | contig 13420 bp, 5 predicted proteins | sample TergutLab28metaG_FD_89700 | JGI IMG/M metagenome (GOLD analysis project Ga0123352, IMG submission 89700) | Labiotermes labralis P1 segment gut microbial communities from Petit-Saut dam, French Guiana - Lab288 P1 | ecosystem: Host-associated > Arthropoda: Insects > Digestive system > Gut ...
GGACTAATATTACAGTCAGTCGATTGTACGGACCGTGACAATCACATGTACAACACAGTCAGTCGACTGTACGGACCATGACAATCACACATACATTAGAGTCAGTCGATTGTACGGACCGTGACAATCACATGTAGTAATATTACAGTCAGTCGATTGTACGGACCGTGACAATTACATGTACTAATATTACAGTCAGTCCATTGTACGGACCGTGAAAATCACGTGTACTAATATTACAGTCAGTCCATTGTAAGGACCGTAACAATCACATGCACTAATATTACAGTCAGTCCATTGTACGGACCGTAACAATCACATGCACTAATATTACAGTCAGTCCATTGTACGGACCGTAACAATCACATGTACTAATATTACAGTCAGTCCATTGTATGGACCGTGACAATCACATGACTTAATATTACAGTCGGTCGATTGTACGGACCGTGACAATCACATGTACATTACAGTCAGTCGGCTGTACGGACCGTGACAATCACATGGACTAATATTACGGTCGGTCAATTGTACGGACCGTGACAATCACATGTACATTACAGTCAGTAGATTGTACGAACCATAACAATCACACATACATTACAGTCAGTCGATTGTACGGACCATGACAAACACATGTACAAATATTACAGTCAGTCGATTGCACGGACCGTGACAATCACATGTACTAATACTACAGTCAGTCGATTGTAGGGACCGTGAAAATCACATATACTAATATTACAGTTAGTCCATTGTACGGACCGTGAAAATCACATATACTAATATTACAGTCAATTCACTGTATGAACCGTGACAATCACATGTACTAATATTACATTCAGTCCATTGTACGGACCGTGACAATCACATGTACTAATATTACAGTCAGTAGATTTTACGAACCGTGACAATCACATGAACTAATATTACAGTCAGTCCATTGGACAGACTGTAACAATCACATATGCCAATATTACAGTCAGCCCATGGTACGGAGCGTGAAAATCACATGTACCAATATTACAGTCGGTCGACTGTACGGACCGTGACAATCACACATATATTATAGTCAGTTGATTATACGGAACGTGACAATCACATGTACTAATACTACAGTCAGTCGATTGTAGGGACCGTAACAATCACATGTACTAATATTACAGTCAGTCGATTGTACAGACCGTGACAATCACATGTACTAATTCTACAGTCAGTCGATTGTAGGAACCGTGAAAATCACTTGTACTAATATTACTGTCAGTCGATTGTACGGATCGTGACTATCACATGTACTAATATTACAGTCAGTCCATTGTACGGACCGTGACAATCACATGCTCTAATATTACAGTCAATCCATTGTACGGACCGTAACAATCACATGTACTAATATTACAGTCAGTCCATAGTACGGACCGTAACAATCACATGTACTAATATTACAGTCAGTCCATTTTAAGGACCGTGACAATCACATGTACTAATAGTACAGTCAGTCAATTGTAGGGACCTTGACAATCACATGTACATTACAGTCAGTCGATTGTACGGATCGTGACAATCACATGTATATTACAGTCAGTCCATTGTACGGATCTTGACAATCACATGTACATTACAGTCAGTCGATTGTACGGATCGTGACAATCGCATGTATATTACAGTCAGTCCATTTTACGGACCGTAACAATTACATGTACTAATATTACAATCAGTCGATTGTACGGACCGTGACAATCACATGTACTAATATTACAGTCAGTCCATTTTACGGACCGTGACAATCACATGTACTAATATTACAGTCAGTCCATTTTACGGACCGTGACAATCACATGTACTAATATTACAGTCAGCGATAAACTTGCACAGTACCTGAGCTATGCGGAGAACTGTTTGAAGACCCATAACCGTCATCCAGCACAATGTTCTGCTGCTGAGGACAGGAGGTCATGGTGGTCGTGGCGGTGATGATGGTCTCTTGTGCAGGACTGTTGTGCAGGGCCACCCCTCCGCATTCCTCTCCTTGCTGTGAGGCGCGGAACAATTCTAACTCCATTCTAGCACGATCGCAACGTTAATATTGTGAGCCACCGCGAGTTATTGGAACCTGTGACCCGCTTCTACCTCGCAAGATTCCACTCATTTTTTTTCCACGGGAAATTCATTTCCGTGTATAAGCCATTTTGTGAGTTCCTGGTTCTTCAGAACCTGTCCAGAGTTCAGATTTCTCACGCAAATTTTTATTCATTATTAACACATTTCTAAACTTGTCCTGAAAAGTTACTTTTAATTTAAATGTCTAATTATGTATTTGTGACGTCAGTGTACTCATCTTCCATACGTAACCAACGTAGTTTAAATTTAAATTTGCTGTCTGCTGATTCTGTGAAAACCGCCATAAACAAATCACATGCAGTATGAACCCTTGTTAGCATCCACAAAGCACCATTAAGTGTTTATCGTTTATTATATACGTTTGCGTCATGAAATGAGAAGCTAAATAGACCGTAGCTGGAGCGATTCAGCCCAGTTAACCTTTCAGATTGGTCACGTGACACGAACCATGTTACATACGTACTAATTTCAGAAAGCAGCGAGATAATTGCATCGTTTGTTCCCCTGCACATCGCTAGACTCTTCCACGAGTAAGCTCTCTAGCATGCATTACGATTGGCGAGAACTTTACTGGCAAATCGCGTACTTCAGACCTGCTTATTAACAATACACATTTTAGCAGAGCGTTTTGTATGAATGCGTCATAAATTTGAAATCCGCTACTGTCCTCAGTTGCTTGGCGACGATAAACGTACCTAAAAGTGTAAAGTCAGTAGAATAGGGCTCAGCGTTGATAATTAAGATTTTGTAAAAATCCGTAGATTTTGGAGGCTGAAGCAGTCTGTAGCATGCAAAGCTGGTTTTATTACGGCCATTACTCCATGGAATACACACACCGCGGATAATGTTTTTAAGCTAATATGATTTTAACACTTCTCTCTCTCTCTCTGTCCCATTCCTCAGTTACGTTTTTGTTACTTTGTAGACAACGGCTTACTTTTTTTTTAGAATTTATTTCTAGAGCAAGAATATAGTGTGCGTACATCCAGCGTATCACATACATTGTTTCTGCCTCATTTCAGGGTGCTGAATATATCGTACAAAATGACGTAATAAAAGATTTTTCCAACGCACTCTGCTGCTTTATCACAGAACTTGAAAAACGAACTTCGGAATTTAAATAATATGTATTTTTAATTTCTATATATTTCATGATTGTTTTGAGAATAAAGTATAAACATAAAGTACAAACATAAAAACGGACTATCGAGAAGCTATAACTTCTATTTTCCGCAATTTTTTGCAGAGGGACATGAATGTGTTTTTGGCGTTTTCTGGTCGGTACTTACGCGTATGACTGCTAACGTATGTACATCTTAACATACAAACATTTCTACACCCTTTTACGGGGGCAAATTTTAAGTGCTTATTCTTTAATTGACTAACTAACTTTCAGAACTAATGGTCTCCGAGTCGCCCTCTACTGCGGCCACAACTCGCCTGCCTGCCGGCCGGCCGACTCGCAACACAACTAGCACTGCCGTCTGGTGAGTGCTCCCTGCTATACCACTCAAGCGCTACTGACCGCCTGACTGTCTGGCACCGCTCGTTTTGTCGCGCCTCGCGTAGCTTCTGCGACGACGTCAGTGTCACTTCCTTCGCCGGACTGCGTGAGAGCTGGACCGTGATCAGCACGGTAGCAGCAGACCAGACATTAGATGTCCGCCGACGGACAGCACTTCTCTCGTCTCCGGAAACGCGATCGATTCCCGAAACTAACTAGCCAGTCATTAGGAGCGGGGTATTGCAGTTAAAGCAACTGTCTTGTCTACCGGAAGTTCGTTCGATCATTGAGTAAACTTCCAAAGTGCTTGAGATGTCGCGTGCGGATTGGATTTCGTTTTTGTGATATTTAACGACGCTGTCGTTTGCTTAGGTTACTTAGCGTCGGTGACAGATGAATATGATGTATGGGTTGAAAGGTACGGACAGGATCAAGCTGAAGTACTTGTACACAAACAAACAATAGAAACAAAATACTAGAAAATAATACAATACAGTTTACATAATAATAGTAATAATAATAATAATATTGTCCATGTGAAGGCCATGAAGGCGAGTGGAGGTACAGTTACACCAGGGCCAGATTTAGGTATAAGCGAGACAAGCTACAGTTTAAGGTCTCGCTAAAAACAAATACATTTGTAATTAATGTAAATCAAAACACAAAGTATTGATAATTATTGTCATTATTGATCATTGTTGGCTGTTTTATACTTTTATTTATCGTCAGTACTGCTGCTGCACTCGAAACAGAACAACAAGTGTGGCAGAGGGAGGGGCTGCCTGCATCTACAGCTTAGGGGCCACAACACGCCTAAATCCGGTCCTTGCTCCAACTCGGCGCTAGATACAGAGAACTGGGCAATTTAGGGCCCGGTCACTTCAATCCCGGCAAAAAGAAAAACGATGCCCATTGAATAGGAAGCTGGGTGGGCCCCACAGCATGTACGGACGTTTGGGAGAATAGACGGATCCCTCGACCCTTAGGGGATTCGAACCCCATACTATTATTATTATTATTATTATTTACTTAATTACTTTACTTACTTAATTACTTTACTTTCTTTCTTACTTACTTCCTTACTCACTCACTCACTCACTTGCTTACTTACGTACTTACTTACTTACTTACTTACTGCAACTGAGTTGTCACTCGGTGGCAGTAGTCCTTACACTAATACAGACGAAACAAATAAGAATAAATATACATAAGCGAAACAATAAAATAACACAGAACAAACAATACAGAACACAGTAAATACAAGTACACACATTACCAAAACACCCACACATTACAAAACAAGTTAAAACAACCACAGAACAAGATACAGACCAAATGAAATAGGCACAATACAATCAAGTACCCTCAGTATAAGGTTACCCTGCTGTACGTGGTACTTTTGTCACCAGGAACTTCATCGTAGCCTAGTCACTACACCGACTGAGCTATACCGGCTTCCAATGATGATGACGATTATGATGGTGATGGTGATGATAACAGTGAGCCAAATGATTGTGAAGCATTCGACTGAGGGTCTTCGTTGTTGTCGTCAGGCATTTCGCGGTTGTTTGAAAACTCCCGGACGGCAGGAGCAGTACTGAGCATTGCAGACATGAGGCCTTCTAATTGTGAAGCAGGCTGCTGGCCGTCAGCACAAACAGCCGTTCTGTTGATGATGGAGATTAAGTATAGAAATTGTTAACTGCAAGTAAAGCACGGCGGAAACACAACTGACTGACTGGCTGGCTGACTGACTGACTGGCTGGCTGACTGACTGACTGATTGACTGACTGACTGATAGACTGACTGACTGGCTGCGTGACTGACTGACTGGCTGGCTGACTGACTGATTGACTTACTGACTGATTGACTTACTGACTGACTGATTGACTGACTGGCTGGCTGACTTGGCTGATTGGCTGATTGGCTGACTGACTTGATTGATTGACTGACTGACTGGCTGGCTGGCTGGCTGGCTGACTGACTGACTGGCTGGCTGGCTGACTGGTTGACTGACTGACTGACATGACTGGCCTGACTGACTGCACAGAACACAGTCATTCTTAAAAGCTACCAGTTTTCCATATTTTTTCAATCCTAAGTTACATTTCCATGTCCACAACAGCCGCCCCTTGTTCCTATCCTGAGCCAAATTAATCCAATCCACAAACATCACACCTGTTGTAATGCTATTCACGCCCCTGCTGCACAAACACAAACTCGACTCTTCTTGACATGAACAATTGTGCATACCTACAAAACTCAACCTATACATTTTATGGACCAGCTGTACACACTGCTACAAACGAATTTTATAACATCCACAGACATTTCACGCACAACGTTTAATATATTCAATGACCCGTCTGTGTTGTTATGTATACTTAAATGATGTTCAGAAAATCCCTGAAGACGATCAAGAGAGATCGAAACATGCCGGAGGTAAAACAAATTGTGTGTAAGATATAATTATAATATATAGTGCATTTTGGTTTTATTATGTGAATTCAAACCTATTCCTTTAAAATCCATTTTACTTGTGTTCTAACTTCTATGCTATTTCTTCAAAATGACCTCTACATGCAGGATCCCTCACCAAACCCCGGAAGTTGCCCATTCGTGCCACATGCCCCGCCCATCACATGCTCCTCGATTTGATCACCCGAATAATATCTGGTGAGTAGAACGAATCATGAAGCCCTCATTATGCACTTTCCCCAGTGTCCTATTTACTTCCTCATAAGGGAACCAAACGCTGTCCAATGTGCTGCAGTGCCGGAATATTGAATTATTTGTGCAAGTTATTAATGACATTTTTGGTCGTCTTCAGTCGAAAGTCACCGTATGGAATTTTCAGTACGCTAGGGTCTGCGAGAAAATTGTTCGCGTATCAAAAATTCCTGTGCGTGTTTATTGGAGGACTCGAAATTCTCTAGATGTAAGGTGAACATTCCCACTCGAACAGGAACCAATTCGCCGCTCATGGCTCCACCAAAACACAGACATATTGTGACGCGATAAGCCGGTCACAGGCACAGTTCGCTGACACGGTCAGACAAACTGACACCTTAGTGTTGCACGTACCGTGCGTTATGTTCATATTTACGTTGCCTGCATCAAACCAACACTCAGTGCGTCAACTTTCACACACCAAACCACGTGGTTTTACTAACACTCCAACGCGTTTCGACTCTCATCGGCGCCGTCTTCAGGGAGTGCTTTAGAAACTGTGTGTCGCTGGTGAAGCCGTGATAAGTGAGTCCCTGTCACCACGGTATGGCGCGTCCTCAGGTTGCGGATGGAGGAACGGCCTCCAATATGGAGGGTAGCTGCCAATATATTGAATAAACAGTCGCTGACAGCCGACAAGGCGTGGTCCTCCAGCTTGGGGGTTGAGCTAAGTGCTGACAACTCCTCACCGTAACAAACTGGCCTTGTTACGAAATATGAACTCCTGCCTCGGACCGGAACTGACACTTTGGTAGGTAATGAATCGAGCTGGCTCGGGATAGGGACAGGTGGCGGGCACTTGTGAATGCAGTAATGAAACTGCGGGTTCCATAAAATGCGGGGAATTTCTTGATTAGCTGCAAACCAGTTAGCTTCTCAAGAAGGACTCTGCACCATGGAGTAAGTAAGTAAGTAAGAAATTGTCGCTGGTGCAGACAACATTCCGCAACACATGGTGGTCGGAAGATTGTTTAAAACGTTCTGAAGTGTAGAAACGTTAACAGTTGTGGTGCCACACGGTGAAGACGGCGCCGACGAGCGCCGAAACGCATCGGAGTGTTAGTCAGAGTGACGTGGTGTATCAAAGTGTTGGTTTAATGAAGGCAAAATAAAGAGAATCTGACAGTTGTTCTTCTCTCCGTTCACACATCGACATTACTGAACACACAGATACAACCAGGACTGTCCCTCTTCATGCCATGAAGTAGCATAGCTCCACTCATTCTTTAACTCGGCAGTAGATGCGATGTTGTCAAGGTCACGGCCTGACCACTGAGGCCCCACCACCCCGACAATAACGCGGTACGCATTGAATGAAAGGCTGGGTGGGCCCCAGACCCGGTCTGGATGATATGGATAAACAACCTCTTTCCCCGTGAGCGCATTCGAAAACCGGGTCACCCATCCCACAGCCTGGTTACTATACTGACTGAGCTACCCCGGCTTCGATTTATCTAACCAATGCCAGTTGATATTAACCTTTTGACGCCTAATATCAACTATAGTGGTCGTACCGCACCGCTAACCTCCAAAGTTGCATTTTATATATTTATTTAACAAATATAGGTACAGGATATTTTAAACATGGTGTATACTCTCCGTTTTTTTTCTCTTCAAAATGCAGTTTGTTTCATAATTCTAAGGTATTTGGTTCCTGTATTATTCACATTTTATATACAGGGTGTGCTAAAATTAAAAAAATAAATCCGGCGCCAAAAGGTTAATAAACAAATGCATGTCATGTGCTCAGTTAATGGAACCAACCAAATGCACAGTATTAATTTTACATAAACGTAAATATCGTATTGACGACATGTTTCGACACAAGTGTAGTGTGCCGTCTTCAGGGAAATGTCGGGAGTTACAATATTAATGTTTATATACAATTAATAAACTGTGTAATTGATTTAAGAAATGCACTGATTGGACAACTTTAAAACACAGTGTATAACGTCGAGGGCAAATATTCGATATCGATATCGATACGGACTCGGCACTTAGGAGGTTTTCTGGTATCAGTTGTGATTTGTATTTTGGAATAGTTTCTCGTGTTTTTTTTTTTCGAAAGTAATGAATAAAATGTTGGGAGGTGATTCTGATGATTAACTGCACAAACAAATACCTGAATAAATACATTTGTAAGAAAACACCCATTTTGTTTATACACTTCAAAGACGTTCTGCAGTAACAATCCTTAGCAATTAGACACAAAGCCATGGCTGATGTCTTTAACTTACACTTCGCTTGTAATTCATTCCCTTCTGTTCCTCTTTATTTCGACGCCGAAGGATCTGGCTAATGGCAGCTGTGATAACACGGAAACAATTCTACGTTCTTATGCTTCTCCCTGACTGATTATTACTTTCACTTTATCTTCTATTCTCTTTTTCTCTTCGTTTTATTACATATTTTCCGTACAATTCTGCAGCTCTTACCACTGCTGTAACAGCTGCAGTACCAAAGAAAGAGCACCTTCATAATTCTCGCCACTTGAAACAAACAGGAACGCAGATTCCTTAATAACAATCTCATAACTCTGTAGGAACTATAAGGCTGCTGAAGACGCTTATAGCATTGCGACAAGTGCAAGTATGTCGACTGAAGGACGACAACCTGAATATGTCAGCCTCCATGACTAAACCCCAAACATCCTGACTAAGCAATACGAACTGTAGTCCAAACATCCTTACATAAGGACGGTGTCACGCCCCACTGAATGACACTGTCTCCTCTACGAACCACGTTCTACGGAACTGCAAGTGTCATCGCCCTGTAATTAACAGCCCACCAACTGTCCATATCCCGAGCCAGATGAATCCAATCCACCCCTCCCACCCTATTTCTTTAAGATCCTTTTTAAAATTATCCTCACGTGTAAATCTAAGGCTCACGAGTTGTCTCATTTCTTCAGGCTTCCCCCACCAAACCCATTACAGTTTCTCTTCTCTCTTTACGTGCTGTTACACCGCCCATCTCATTCAGAACAACATTATTACACGGCAACACCCGTTCAGCTGCCGCCCTACAGGTCATCCTATCACTAACAAACGGTAACATCACAAGAGCTAGTAAGATTTTCTGACGTACAAATCACCCTGTCTTCAGCTGATTATTTTTCTGTGTTACAGATAGCAGTATATTCCTCTGATCGCCCACTGCCTACCTTGTCCCATCTAACCTCCTGTAGTCCCGCTGGTCTAACCTACATTTCGCCAGCTCCCTCACGCATGATCCTCACATTGCAAGTTCCGTTAGTCGTACCCACTTGCCTCCGGTTCCAGCGTTCCAGAGGTTCCGTCCTCGTGCAAAACCCTGCGTAGGGCTCCCTAACAGCTCCATTTTTTATGGCGACAAACAGTTACCCCTCGCTCAACCCCCAAACGCGAAGACCACCCTTGTCGGTTGTCTGCGACTGGTTGTTAAATATATTCTCAGCTACCCTCCATTTCTGGATGTCTTCTCCTCCGTTTCACAGTGACTGTACTGAGCAAAACTGACGGAAGCGCCGAGAAGTGACGGTATAGCGCCACCATTGAGACTGAGGAGAGAGACAGACGATAATGGCCCTACAAGAATGACTGGAGCTGGGTAGCGTTTACATCGGCAATAACACTAATGTGCACTAACGCGCAGGTGGACTCTACTCTTACAAAGGGAATGTCTATTCGCCGATTTTACAAGAGTGGCTGGAGGTACAAAAAGAACAGCGGAAGTCCTGGTCACACTAAATCACTGAAACAGGACACGGCGCGACTCCATCAATAATTCCCCCTTATTCTACACCCTTATGTACTCACCGAAGTGACGCAGCCGAGAAACAGTAATGGGGGAGGATAGGCCGTGAAGACTATTTTTCAGTTTTCCGTGTCATTTGACTCCATTACTTAACCCTCTAAAGCCCAGTGGTCACTATACGTACCGCACAGCGGTCACTATATGTACCACCCGCTTTAACATTCACCAATTCTACGTTCTGCCCGCACAGTGTATTTATGTGTGTTGTGTGGATCTCAGAACAAACAGCGATTATTTCCCTATACAACATTAACTGACTGGTTTGTGTAACCGAGATGGAGAGTGTTTACTGCGCGGTACGGGCTGAGTCTTTATATACAATTCAAGTTAATCTTAGTCTTTAAAAGGACTGTAGTTTAGAATTAGCACCTGTGGCGAAAATGTTAAAGTAATATAATTAGGATCGTCCTTCTCCTTCGTTGAGCGTCTGGGGAGCTTTACCTCCATCCCTCTGTACCTCTTCAAGGTTTCAATCCACAGGAACTTTTACCCTTTATTGCTTTAAGTGCTGAACATTTCCTAATCCCACCATAAAGAAAGGAAATCTAAGTTCTCTTAATGGCTCGCCATTTTATGGAGATTTATGTCTCCTGTAGGCGCACTCTGGAATATTAATGTTACATTTGACTAGGCAGTTGACTGAGTGTGGACGGTTTACGTATAGGCGAAGATAAATTTGTAATGTAAGGGCTTCTGTAGACAATTCACAGATTTGCTAAATGGCAATGAAATTTGCAATTCGCTAAAAGCTACGAAGCCTTTTATATACATATTATATATATATATATATATATATACACTGTATTGTAAGACGCCATCTTGACAGCTAACCCCGATAACTGGAAAAGACATACGTTTTTATGCAATGTTCCAAACAATACAATCCCACTAGTGTTCAGTTCAACTGATACCAATTGAAGCTTATCATAAAGTAGTTTGAGGCTGTGGTTATAGCGATTTGTAGTTGTGGTTACAGTAATGTGAGGCTGTGGTTATAGCGATTTGAAGTTGTGGTTACAGTAATGTGAGGCTGTGGTTATAGCGATTTGTAGTTGTGGTTACAGTAATGTGAGGCTGTGGTTATAACGGTTTGAAGTTGTGGTTACAGTAATGTGAGGCTGTGGTTATAACGGTTTGAAGTTGTGGTTATAGTAATGTGAGGCTGTGGTTATAATGATTTGAAGTTGTGGTTACAGTAATGTGAGGCTGTGTTTATAAAGATTTGAAGTTGTGGTTACAGTAATGTGAGGCTGTGGTTATAGCGAATTGAAGTTGTGGTTACAGTAATGTGAGGCTGTGTTTATAAAGAATTGAAGTTGTGGTTGCAGTAATGTGAGGCTGTGGTTATAGCGATTTGAAGTTGTGGTTACAGTAATGTGAGGCTGTGGTTATAAAGAATTGAAGTTGTGGTTACAGTAATGTGAGGCTGTGTTTATAGCGATTTGAAGTTGTGGTTACAGTAAGGTGAGGCTGTGGTTATATCGAATTGAATTTTTGGTTAATTAATTTGAGGCTGTAATTATAAAGAATTGAAGTTGTGGTTGCAGTAATTTGAGGCTCTGGTTACAGCAAATTGACGTTGTGTTTACAGTAATTTGAGGCTGTGGTTATAGCGAATTGAATTTGTGGTTAAAGTAATTTGAGGCTGTGGTTATAAAGAATTGGAGTTGTGGTTGCAGTAATTTGAGGCTCTGGTTATAGCGTATTGACGTTGTGTTTACAGTAATTTGAGGCTGTGGTTATATCGAATTGAATTTGTGGTTAAAGTAATTTGAGGCTGTGGTTATAAAGAATTGGAGTTGTTGTTGCAGTAATCTGAGGCTCTGGTTATAGCGATTTGAATTTGTGTTTACAGTAATTTGAGGGTGTGGTTATAACGATTTGAATTTGTGGTTACTATAATTTGAGGGCTTCGTTAAAGAAATTAAAGGTCACACCTGACATTTTCCTGAAGTGACTGAGAAAAACTATGAATACTCTCCATCAGGACACCCGCCATCAGTCCCGAGATCGAAATGCAGAACATTTCAAATACGAAACAGCGCGGTACCAACATGATTTGTTGGTATGCAGTGTTTAGATACTTTTCGAAAGGAAGACGCAACTTGGAAGACCTAGACGTAAAGGAGATATTCATATTAAAATGGATCTTTAATACATAAGTTGGGGTGTGGATTGCATTGATTTTGCTCAAGATACGGGCACGCGGCAGGCTGTTGTGTGCACGGTAATGAACATTCTTCTTCTACAAAATGGGAGAATTTCTTGACTAACCGAGGAACTGTTAGGTTCTCAAGAAGGACTCTGCTCCGTGCTGTTAATTAGGCCCCAGCAGGGCCCAGCAACATATGCTCCGTAGCAGGACAGGAGCACAACCTGCAGTGTCCTGTTGCTGACAGGAGCACAACCTGCACTGTCCTGTTGCTGACAGACACACGAAACTTAATTCTGAACAGAACAGACACAAAGTTCGCTTTTGCAATTTCCATATTAACAGGAACACACGTGTATTTATTCAGCTTCTAGGAAAACTCATCGGCATCTTATTCATTATCGGCCATTTAGTGGGCTCTGATCCTTTCCAAACTACAAATTTGTTATAACCGTCTGTACCTTGGTTTTCCGATTTATCTTCCTCCAGTAAAATATTTCACCCCTCTACTTTTATGACTTGCTTATTTACCTGCTCTGTGTTTTAAAAAGTTTAATTCTTTTTATTTTATGATTCCAATTCAGAACATCCAGCACTTCCCTACTGTCGCCCCCCGCCTGTTTACATGCAACTGACTTTTTCAATACCTGAATAGGTTTGACGTTCACAGGGCCGTGCATCGCAATATATTTCTATAGTAAAACCAACTAGATGCAAAAATGTGTCAAATTTATTTTATTTTGTAACGACACTCTACATGTTTCGGGCGGTCTTTCCGTCCACCATCAGGAGTTCATGACTGTACATACAGCAACAGGCATTTGTCAAACAGATACTGCTGACTGCTTGCTAGCAAGCAGACAGCAGTATCTGTTTGGTTGCTGTATGTACAGTCTTGAACTCCTTATGATGGACGGAAAGACAGTCCTAAACATGTAGAGTGTTGTTCCAAAATAAATAAATTTGATACATTGGTGTATCTTTTTTATTGTTTCACCTGCATTCTTTAGATTATTTAATTACACACACCAACACATGCACACACACACACATACACACACACACACACATATATATATATATATATATATATATATATATATAATATAAAAAATATA
>Ga0123352_10012507_pt1 | contig 13420 bp, 9 predicted proteins | sample TergutLab28metaG_FD_89700 | JGI IMG/M metagenome (GOLD analysis project Ga0123352, IMG submission 89700) | Labiotermes labralis P1 segment gut microbial communities from Petit-Saut dam, French Guiana - Lab288 P1 | ecosystem: Host-associated > Arthropoda: Insects > Digestive system > Gut ...
AGGGAAAGAGACCACTGGGGAGACCTAGGCATAGATGGGTGGATAATATTAGGATGGATCTCCAGGAGGTGGGATGTGGGTATGTGGACTGGATTGGGCTGGCCCAGGATAGGGACAGGTGGCAGAAGCTTGTGAGTACGGTAATGAACCTTCGGGTTCCATGAAATGCGGGGAATTTCTTGACTAGCTGCAAACCAGTTAGCTTCTCAAGAAGGACTCTGCACCATTGAGTAAGTAAATCATTCTCCTTTATCTCGCATGAGCCTTGAACTTACTTGTAGTGGGGACAAAAGCTCAGTGAGCTTTTGCAGCAAGGAATACTGTGCTGTGAGTGAAAGAAATTTCAAGAACCACTGCTGTACAGGGCTGCTGCAGTTTTTCTGTCAGCACATCTCAGCAAGTATGTCAAATGGCAATCCACATGTGGACAGACCACAGCTGCCAAACTTCATCCCTGTATTACTGTCATATACTTGAAAATAAATGTATGAGTTTAGCTGTGACTGACACTAATTGTTTTCGTATCAATGTCTGCATAGTGTATTTTTAATGTTCAGTGTACACTTGAGAATTTTTAATACACTAAGTTTACAATATGATTTTCTAAATATTTACTGCAAGAGGAATGTTCTATAATAGTAATAAAATGCACCACCAAAATTTACACACAGACTATTTGTAGTTGGTTTTGGTAATCAGAGACAGGAAACAAATTCAGTTCATTGTTAGGTTTTGTTTGTACCAATGACCATGATTTGATGCTTGTAACTATTATAAATGCATTTCACATATAAATATTTATACATGTACGTTATTTTTTATTTACATATTGATATGGAACGTTTCCAGTCAGAATGCTGACAAAATATACGTTACATAAATACAATAAAATATAATACCAATAAAAGGCACAAAACCCTTTAAAATGGTGTCCAGTTCACATTCATTTTCCATTAGCTCATCATGTTACAGTGACGGGAACAATGCATGATACTCATCATATAGCATTCACTTTGTGACGGACTGAAAAATTATTCGGCGATGCCAGTGCTGTGTGGACATTATTATGGCAAGTTTATTACCTGCAGGTGGTCCTTTGGGTATGGTACAGGGGGACTGGACATAATATTCTGGCTGTCAGTTTATCTTCTTTTTCATATTGGATTACATTACATCAGATTTGGTTACATTTACTGACTTCATTTTCTGTTACTTACCTTGGTATTTATAAGTTTACATCACTAGTGTATTACTTTGAGTGGCATGGCAGTAATGTATTGAGGGCATTAACCTGGCCCATAACTCAGCTTTAAACTCTCATCTAATGTAGAGAACCACTTCAAACCCAACAGTATAAGGGAAGAACACAGATTGTAAGTTTGAATAATTTGAATAAAGGTAGACCAACTTGATGACACGGTCCAATACGCATAAGATTCACAAATTGTGTTTGACAACAAAGTGCTGGGGAACAAATTTGGACTTTTCAGACAAAGAAGTGAGTACTTTAGGATAGTGAAACCCAAAAGGCTGAAATGGGCTAGACATAGCTCAGATTTGGAAGACAAAGTACCCACACAGAATATGAATGGGGGAATCTTTTTATAGCAGTCACCTGGGGGGGGAGGAGGAAAAGATGGGAGGATAATGGTGGTTAGAGGTTACAGAAATAGTTAAAGATGATGAAAGATGACAGGAAGTAGCAAGGAATTGTGTCCCATGGTGTTTTGTTATTAATTCTTGGGTGCCAACAGTTGACTATACACAACATGCTGTGAAAACCAAATGTCAACTAAAGTCATCACCAAGAAAAAGCAAAGGAATGGTGGCTATTTAAAGTGCAGGCCTTTTGCAGAATAAATCGGGCACTTAATTCTAACACCAAAGGGTTAATGGCATTGATGCTCTAGAGGGTTGGTTTTACCCATGAGCCTGTTTCTCTTACTTGATCAGCAGATGTTTCTTGTAACTTTTTTTTCCCACAAAACAGATACTGAGTACTCAGAAAACTTCTGTTTGGATACAGTATAAAAGGCACTAAACAACAAGGGAGCAATCCAAGAGTCTTAAAAACTATACATTCTGAAGCTACATAGCATAAAATCTGAGCCTGTATAATTTGAAGACTAGTGGGTCATGAACAGGGCCAGTGCTAGCTAACATGGCACTCTGTGGAAACTGTCGAGTAGGTGGCCCCATATGGACCCACTGGCACTTGTATCTGACCCAGAAGAAAATTTGTCATCATAAGCCAAACAAAGTTTTATGACTCCATGTATATTAGCTATTAATTTTACCATAGAAAAAAGAAGAGTGAATTTTATACATATCACTAATTTTATAGTTTAATGTGGTTATGACTGGTCCCATTGGGACAATCAGGGAACACTAAATATGCACTGGATGCTTATTGTTTTTTGGTAACATTAATGATCCTGCACTGCTAACCACAAATTGCGGGGTTCTGCATGAGGACATCGTACATACACACACACACACACACACACTTTGCATTGACCATGGGTAAGAATAACAGGCCCTCTAAACTGGCTAATAATTCTACAAAATATCCTTCAGTTGATGCTAGGAGTGGAGACCAATTTAATGACTGTCGAGTAGAAGAAAGAACAAAATCTAATGCTCCCTGACCCCAGACATTCTTCAGTTTTCTCTTGTATGTACGCAGAATCTGAAAAATAACAAAGTTTACCAAATGAGTAGGTGAAAAGTGTATGATTTACTTATATACATACATACACACACATATATGCATTTCAGTAATACTTGATAGAGCCATAATGGCTACTGGATATGAAACAAGTCATTTACCACCTTACGTGACCAGTATACTGTTATTGTTTTTTAATACGAGTCATCCCGTTGTGTTGTAATAATATAGTGATATTTATTACCGTCTAAAAACACAACAATATCATCAATAATATGACAAAACTTTTCGTTAACTTTTAGGCTAACTAAACTAAAACTAAAAGTTTCGTCATGTTATTGATGATATTGTTGTGTTTTTAGATGGTAATAAATACACTCTATACTGTTATTCTGTTGAACACAGCTGATGTGTAGAATCAGGTATGAAAATGAACTAAAGAATCAGTGTGTGTGTGTGTGTGTGTGTGTCAACAGAATATAATAATTCAAGAACATTATCTAAAAATTTACATATGAAAATTCTAATAATAATAATATTTTACAGAAAACACTACATATGATATACAGTCATGAAACACACCTGTGATGATGTTTAACTTTTAAATGACCAGGTTGGTATTTAAATTTTAGCAAATAATTAATGAAAATGTCAGTATTATTTGAACATGAAAAGATGAACTTATGATATATATGGTATTTTGTGGAAAATAAGACAGCGATTATGGAGCATGTCTTAAAAATGCAGTAAATTTCCTTGCTGCCCACACATATATAAAAGGAATTACTAGGGGTATTTTTTAATGTGCCTCGCATATGCAAAAGTAGGTCTCTTCAAGTAAACATGTCAGTTAACATACTGCATAGAAGATGATCTGAGTGGAAACTTATACTTGAATAATGCTGTTATTGTACATATCCCTTTCACACCATGAACAAATAGCGGTATGTAGCAGGATATTTCTCATAACGCACGAAGTTCAATGTGTCCAGTGTTTGTTTATGCTACAAATTTCATCATAAAGAAGAAGAAAGGATCACAGAATTTAACATGGCTTTATGCCAGCACCATATTATTTTTGAAGCAACAACACATTGTAGTTTATTTCTTCTTGAATCTTGTTCTTGAATCATGTGGCTGGTAATGAGTTACTTACAGATATTGTAGTTTCAGATGTTCTAAGTTATTAGAAAATGTGAACTGGTAAACAGTTACTAGTTACTGACATTTTGGGGGAGAGTAGTGCCTTATCTTTATCATACATCAGTCCAGCCCAATCTTCCTGGCCTACTAGACCCTTAAGATGGAAGCAATACACTCCTCCATGATGTTGGTGTCCATTTAACACACAACACAGCATAACAATCCAGAAAACCTGATGAGCATCAAAACCTGCTGTGAAAAACTCAGATATCACATACTTACACATTACCGCAATGGGATAGCCTTCTTTATCCTGTTCCCTGCCTGACTGCTTGTACTAGAGGTTTTGGGTTTATTCGCATGTGAACTGGATTGTGCTACGTTATAACTTCCTTTAGAATCAACAACACTGAGGGCAATTCCAAGCTGTGCTGCATAGTAGGTTGTCATAATGAATACCTGCAACCAGTAGTTACATAACACCAAACTCCTTCAACAGTTCTTTTTACATTAAACAAATTAAGTGGTTTATCCCTATAATATGAAAGCAGTCATACCACAATAAAGAATGAATGAAGTCTGTCAGTAATGAAAATGTTTATTGGTATATCTGGGAAATGATACAACTTCTTTTGAACTGTACCACATAATCGTTGCAATCATACATACTTATGAGCATCACATTTTCACCGGCTACAAATGTTGCTCCCTGACATGAATCAACAAAAGGGAACATTAAAAATACAGGAAGTTTAACACTGACTTCCTACTACCGAAACTGAACTTTAAATGAGGGAAAACCTTCAACTGATGAATATTACTTGTAGGTTTGACTGTGGCTGCTACATCTTGGTGTGCCTTTCATGCATGTACAGTGTTCACTGAAAGACATGATGTCTTACATGCATTGGGTATTTTGATAATTTTTCTTTTCCCTTTTTATGTCCTAATAATGGCAGTTGTGAGTTTGTAATGCATTATACTTGAGGCATTATCATCATCATCATCATCATTGCAGCCATCAAGGTGGGATAAGGTTGATAATGACATGTTCTGATGACTGTACCACCACCAGTTAATAAGAACATACATAATTTTTATAATTACTATAATTACCATGTGAGAAGAATTAATTTACCCCTTTGTTAGTCAGAAACATATTTAAATAACCTTAAGGCATTCTATATGAAGTAAATAAGTAGTATTTTAAACTCTAGTAACTGCATTAATGAAATGACATAATATTGCACTTGTTTGTTTATGTTATTTATTTGTGAATAATGATTGATGACTTTTACCTGTGCATGAGGAAGGGGCTTGTAAAATTGATTGAAGGCAATGAGGTTGTCGGAGATTCCGAAGAGAATGCCACCTGCACAGGAACATAATTTTGTCCATGTCCATAGTTCCTAAACAAAACACATTTTTTACTGACAAGATGAATAGGTGAGGCTGAGAATCATGAATATATAATAGTAACAGTACTCTTGAAAAATAATGCAACTTGAAGTTACTGATAAGCAACAAATTTTATGTTGTCCTTCTAATTTTGGAGTGCATTTCAAAATCCATAGTCCTGCCCTCTATAAAACCAAATATTGCAGTTGGGTGATGGGAATCCTGATTTGTATTTTGAAATACTGGGCTCCATTGTCAGCCAAGAGGTCAGGTATTTTATCTGACGTTGCTGAAGGCAGAGCAATGGGAATGTTCTCTTCACTGCTGCTCTGCTGATGGTTTTGTTACCTGTTCACTTGTGAGACCTAATTAATGTCATGGCCTCTAACTCCTCAGATAAAGTCAGTTCAGATGCGAAGCTAATTTTGCACTTCAATCTGCTGTCAAGGTAAAGGAGGATCCTTAACTCTACATGTTCTGCAATTAAATGAAAGACATCAATTTCTAAATTAGAGGACTGCACACCATGGTGTTGACAACACTAGTGCTCCTCTGCAGTTGTCAGTCCTCTGTCCAAGACACTCTGGCATCTAAGTTCCATTTGAGGTAAAGCTTGTGCCTTTAAACACAGATTCATAAGTTCCAAATTTGTTTCATAAATGAAATTGAGTCACCCAAGAGAGAAAGGTATTCAAGCTTATAGAAGAGGGTCTCACCATGGTGAATATTCATGCAAGTTTTCTACACTAAACTCACAATAAATCAAAATGAATGTAAGAGGGAACATTAAAATGATGTATTCAACAACAGTTAGAATTACAGTTACATATGCAATTAAGCTGCTGTTGCTACAGTCTGTTGTAAAGTGCAGAACAACCATGGAAGCTTTAAATTTGTGCTAGTCATGTAAAGTAAAGTATTTTGTTTGTTTGTTTGTGCACAGTGCGTTGTAATATTTCTATGTTTCATAAGAAGGCAGTACAAATAACCTTAGACAGTGGTAGTGATGGCACTGATGCTGCCATTTTTTACAGTTCTTCTTGCTCAGTAGCTTTCCTACAGTACCAGTGTCAATTCCCATAACAAATGCGTTTTGTTCTGCTTGTTTCAGCAGAAGACACCAAACAGGTATGCAGTACAAGGTAAAGTGACCCCTCTGCATGCCATAAGGGTGTAAAGGGGAATAGAGGTGTAATTCTTTGCATTTTTACTGCTGGAACCAGATGGAGGTGAGTGGACGGCTTTACGTACTGGGGTTACTGTACTCCTGGGGAAAGAGTTCAGGCTGGATGGGTTCCACATTTGGTTTACTCATTTTGGAGAATGGAAAACTTACGCTTGCAAGCCAATGAATCGTTATTCCTGAAGAATTCATTGTAAGTTTTAAGTGTTTATTCATTCAATCAATCAATCTGTTTTATGTCTTATGACATGTCCATAGCCTCTTCAAAAGCAAGTTCTCCACACAGTATGATCTAAGAGCTTCCTCTTTCGTTTTCCATATTGTTTAAAAATATGCTTGTATACCTACTGTGACTACATTTGTACTGAGTACCGTTCATGAACCACAGGCACTGTGCTGCTGCATCCAGTGTGAATTATGGATGCCCTGTGGCAACGTACATGTTAAGTTTCTCCTGTATGTGACGACCATGACATGAAGGTGTATAGGGACATAGGAGATAAAGTTCCATGTGTTCTTCTTCTCCTGAGCACTAGATGGAGATGAATGGTCAGTTTCGTATTCAACTGCTATACTTGCAGATCACATAAGGGTCTAGTTGGGCCCACAGCTTCTCTGCTTGTGGTGTAAAAAAAGAAAATCCCAACCGTCTTCCAGTAACCCAGTTTGTAGGCAGTTATTACACTGCCTACGGAACACACAACAGTACTTGCCTCAAAGAACTGCACTCGGGAAGTTGCTCTCCAGATCATGGTCATAAGCAGAACACTGTACAGAGGAACACCAACTGCCAGAACGCCATGAAGACCCGGCATCAGGAATAATATGGCTGTAGCAAACAGTATGTTTGATTTTACTTATGAAGAACATTACACTGTCTAACTTATACTTCATAGTCATGCCCTGGATTTTTTCCTCAAGTTACTGTGTTTCTCTCATGCTAACAGTACAACAATTGGGTGGCTGCCAGATCAAAATTATTTCTCCCACCTTTCTTATGACACCCATTATAGTGGTAGATTCCAACATCTTTAATTGTTATTGTTTTCCCAGACCACTGTTATGTGCGTCAGCACTTGTGTTCACCATAAGACACAACATACAAATCTTCCATGGTCTACTGTCTTATGTTATTTGATTAACCTTCAGGAAAACATATGGTATATTTTCTAACTTGACATGCCTGCGTTTACAGCATCTCATTAAGCTATCTTTATTTACTATTTTTATACATTAGATGTTTGTGTAAGCTGTTATATACAGTAGAATTCCTTTAACCCAGCACCCAGGGGACCAGACAGTACCTGTACTGATATAAGTTCTTACAAGTAATTCTTTGTTATTGCTCATTTATTCAGTCTGCACATCAGATCAGAGGAGTATTCCATTTGGATATCTCCTTCAACTGCTGGTTGAGGGGCATCACAGTCCCCTTCTCTACTTTCTTGTGCCACGTCATTTCCTACCATGAATGCCAAAGGACCACTAGACTGTGGATCAGGCATCTTTATGTCTCAAGAAGTTGATGGGAAGGAGAAAAGGGGTCAAGAGATACCACAACAGTCAATGTAAATCCTTCTTGGAGGTCTTTTTGAACATGTCCCTGAAATCTTCTTCAACTACTGAAGTATTAGGATTTCCAGAGTGTCAGCTTTCGGATTAAAGGAATTGAATTGTATGATCAGTGCCAATATTTTATTTTTTTTAGCCCACTGAAAGCAATAAAATATTAACATCAGTTATCAAATGAAACAAAACAAAAATATTTAATGTTGCATGTAACCCTCTTCACACGTTTTTCCTCTGATGAATTGTCAGTGAGCAGGAGCACTGTGTACACACACTGCCATTCACTGGAAAGCTATGACATCCTGATTTTGGAAAGAATAAACGGTCTGTTCAGCCTTGGAGAGCAAGTAATAATGTAGCTACTGTGCATTGATAAAGAAACAAACTGCTGAGCACTAATATGTATGTACCTGTTTATGGCAAGGTGTATGACAGTACATTTTCATGTACTGTCTCAGTTTTCACCCAAAGTTACTGAGAAATGAAGAATGCCACAGGTAAATATTATCAACATTTACAGATTGGAAATAATACTCTGAAACCAAAGACTGCTTTCTCATTTGTGGGCTTGAAAGCAGGAGGTAATCCACAGAAAATTTGCTCTGGACTAGCATATTTGCTATACCTAATTTGTAATTGGGCCAACTTACCTACTGAGCCCAGTACATAAAATACTATCCCAAGAGGTACATTAAGTGGCTTGAAGCCAAACGCCGCTGTATAAATGATCTGTGCCACCGCAAATGCTCCCATCCCATAGATGAAATACTGTGGCCAGATTAGCAGTGCATCCCCCACGCAAGAGAAGAGCAGGCCAGTTAGGATGCGACGTGAAAATGTATACCTGAAATTGATAAAGACTTGTGAAACTCAAGCAACCAAGAAAGTAAGGGCCATTTGTTTAATTTTTACTGAAGCAACGAGAAGTTGCATCTTCACATCATTTTCAAGTATCAGGACTCCTCCTTAACCTAAAAAACACTTGTGGACCCCACATATTGACAGTTGTGCATATGGGGTCCATTGTTTGATAACTTGCATTATTACAAAAAAGTATACAATTTCAGGAATGATAATATTCACATTTTAACAAGAGTGATGAGTAAAAGAATGAAGGGAAGAGTTGCTGTGAAGTTATAATCCATGGGGTTCTGAGAATGACCCCATAGCCCACAAGTTCATAAACACTGCTCTAGCAAACAGACAAACAATGGCTTTCATTCACAGGCCAGATGGTGCTATTCTGCAAAGACCACAGTCTGGAGAAACTTGCAGGAGAGTATTTGCACTTGAAAATGCTTACTAGCCATCAGAAGTACTGACAGTTTCTGACATGCCAAAAGATATGCAATAAATTACAATGTTGTCTTCAGTTCAGGACACTGGAATAGTAGAACATTTTTCATAACTAATGCAGACATGATGTATTCAACTTTTATTAACCTTTCCAAGGTAGAAGAGGCATATTAAACTGATCATAAGGGGGCCCTCTTAACGTTCTCATGCCCTCTGTATGCATATGATTTATGAAGGCAGAAAGTAGGCCCACATGTATTACAGATCCAAAAACTTCCATTTCTGCCAAAAAGTTAGTTTTAATTTCTTAATCTAATTACAATACATTCCCTGTACTGTTTATGAGAAAATCAAGCTGATGAAGCTTACATGATTAATACGTGAAAATCATTCGCAGCTTATGTGTATAACCAACAAGATGCAACGTTTCACAATTTATTTATTTCTGTAAGATGCTCTGCATGTTTCAGACGGTTTTTCTGTCCATCATCAGGAGCTCAAAACTGCACATACAGTGTCAGGTATTTGTCAGACCAATAACTGATGCTGTATGTGCAGTTTTGAGCTCCTGATGATGGACAGAAAAACCGTCTGAAACATGTATAGTGTCTTACAGAAATAAATAAATTGTGAAACATTGCATCTTGTTAGTTATAAACTGCAAATATATTAGCGATGCACGGACATATGAATGTTAAACCTGAAAATCACTTTGGCCACAGCACAATTTTCATGTGCTACTGTGTTCAGTCTGTTTCTGGCTTAGGTTGTATGACACTTTTCAGCTAGTGAAACAGAACACTTAAATGCAGGGCACAGTTCACCTAGTTATGTTATACTGTGGCTCACTGCATGTATAGTGTAGAAAGTACGGCAGTAAAAGTTCTGTAGTAACTACAATGTAGTTCATAATGGAAAAATTGTGTCCAGCTGTTTCATCCAAACGTCTCATTTCAAAAGGTACCAAAGAGATTTAGATGAAATTTCGTAGTGGGAGACTACTGGCAAGTCACACACATTTCATTTGATCTGGACTGTACTGATGTTAAGTATAAAACAGAAATTTTAGCTTCATGTAATTGAAGCTAGCCACCAGTGTTCCATGTGCCAGTCCATTCAGTTTTTAGTTAGTTTGGCACCTGTGACTCATCATTTGGCAAAATATAAAATTGACCCTTTCCACGTCTTGAAGCCATATGGGGGAGGGGGGGAGCATAGGTACAGCTCCACTAATTCTTAACCTCAGCGCTAGATGGAGGTGAGTGGTCAACTTCACGCCCCAACCGTTTTACCCCCAGAAAAGAACCCCGGTACCCACTGAATAGGAGACTGGATGGGCCCCAGAGCCGGTATGGACGTGTTGGAGAACTGACAAATCTCTTGCACATGCTGGGATTCGAACCCCGGTTCGTCCAGCCATGTAGCATAGACAGTTCTCCGGCTCCTTGGACCTGACTGCTGCACACAGATGTTACACAAATTAGGACTGCTGTTGCATGCCTACAGCTGTACTTACTCGTCCCCTAGACTCATGCCGTGAAGCAGCACAAATACAATCAGGCTGATTATGGGCAAGCACTTGATGAGCATGGCCAGCAGGGAAGGTCTCTCCGCATGGATGGACAGTACGAAGTAGATGGCCACTGTCTTGAAGAACGGCACCAGCTTTGGGCCGACGCTTTTCAGCTACACAAATAAAAACGAACACAGTTTAGCACATGGGTGTACAAATTCCGGGCGCCAGTTCGCCCCGTTGACTAATTTTGTACTTTTGTGGGTCGTTAATATGGAACTTGAATCATGTCGCTGTTGTGGCGCCTACAGTTTTCAGGAGGTTCCTATATTTTGGTAAGTTTGTGGACGCATGAATTCCCTCTCTTGTGGAGCAGGTTTGATTAGACTCTGCACTCAAAAACCTGCGATCCGTCGTTCATTGACTGCGTCGCCGGACTTTCTCGGCGACAAAGTGGCCGGGGCGTGAAGCCAACCACTCATCTGCATTAAGTGTAGAGGTTACGGATGAATGGTGCTGTACCTTCGCTCTACAATATTCATCCATGTCGTACAGAAATATGTTTGGCTTTCACCTGTACCTTACCAACTCAAACACGTGTCTCGAATGTAGCCAGCTCCCTGAACAGTGCCGGTACAAATTACCGAGGCCCGACGGTCGGAAGTGGCCCGGGTCTCGTATGTGTTGCATATGTTTTTGTCTTTGTCGGTAGTATTATTATTTGTCGATTGTACAAATTAACCCGAGTCAGTCTCTGCAACTGCAACTGGCAGCCAGCCCTTCCGATTTAGAGTAAAGATTTTTAGCCGGTCCACCCTTGCTGGGGGGGGGATTTTTTCACGGGGAACCGAACATGCTGTTGATGGCCGTATTTGGACCCTGTTAAAATGTTTCAGTGTGGGCCGGGTAGCTCTGTCGGTATAGCGACTGACTACGGGCTGGAAGGTCCGAGATCGAATCCCGGCGGGGACGTCATTTTCCGCCCGTCCAGACCGGCCCTGGGGCCCACCCAGCCTCCTGTACAATGGGTACCAGGTCTTTCCCGAGGGTAGAGGCCGGCCGCCTCTACCCCGGGCTGACCCCCCCACCTCATCTAGTGCCGAGGTCCTAGAAAGAGTAGAGCTATACCTCTACTCACCCTAAGGGCCTGCGTGGCCTACAAAAACGGTGAAATCCAACCTAAAATGTTTAGGTTACGTTACACGATTACGAATGCTTTTTCTTTATTTCTTTCTTTCCTCGTCTGACCTCTTTCTACCCACTCATTGTAGTTGCACAGGGTATTGTTGCACCTGATCACATACAATGGAACATACATTCACACACACACATGGGAGGACTCATCTTGACAAGGGATAAGCCCGTTGCAGGAACCTCTACCTGACAACACACAACACTCACAACAGACAGACACACCCATGCCCCCCGGTGGGATTCGAACCCGCAATCCCAGCATGAGAGCGGCCGCCGGGATCGGCGAATACCTAGTCACAAGGGATTATCTGGGCGACCATATAACGAAGAATGAGATGGGCGGGGCATGTGGCACGTATAGGGGAGAGGAGACGTGAATACAGTGTTTTGGTGGGGAAACCTGAACGAAACGATTTGGAAGACCTAGCCATAGGGGAGAGGATAACATTAAAAGAGATATTAAAGGAATTCGCTGTGAGGACATGGACTGGATTGATCTGGCTCAGGATATGAACAGTTTGCTGGCTCTTGTGAAAGCGATTATGAACCTCCGGGTTCAATAAAATGTGGAGACTTCCTTGATTAGCTAAGGAGGTGGCGTTTCAACAAGAACTCTTCTCCTTGGAGTTACTCACTTATCGAGCAGACACATGGGATTGGAATACTTTTTTCTTGTGTAGTTGATGCATTCTTTAGATGTGTCCAAGGTTATTGCCTGCAGATAGCAAAATGTGGGACCTTAGATATGCCACAATGAAATGCATCTCTTTTAGAGGACACGCCGTCTGCGCCATTTTTAAAATCTTTTATAGATTATTATAGATATTCAAGCACACAAAATACTAGCCAGTGCTGAAGCAATATTTCCGTGTTTCGAAACACAGAAGCTTATTCCAGTGACTCACACACATTTCGTCCTTACGTTTCTGATTTTCCTATCTGGTTATCCTTGATATTTATTTGTTCAATTATATAACCTGTGATAGGGGAGGTTTTTTTTTCGGAGCAGTGTGGATGGGTACATTTTCTTCTGGAATCTGGCGCCGCGTTCCTGGGAATTTGGTTCTCAACGTTTTGAGACCAATTCTCTCTCTAGAAACACGTGGGCCAAATACCCAGTGACGGGGTGTCGTATCCCAGAAGAGTAAATAGCTTTATGATATGATATAAGGAACAACCGTTGCGTCGGTCACATAAAGGCTCATTTTCACGTCTGTTACAGTAACGTGCACGAAACTGTACGAAATATGATATACAGGGTGTCCCAGGAGGAATGTGCCAGACTTCGGGAGGGTGTTCCTTATGTTAAAGTATACCGATATAACCCAAAACACTATGTCCAAAGTTGAACGGTTACGGAGATAATGGCCAGAGAAATTTGAAACTTTGACAGCTGTTACACACTTATTGATTACCAAATACATATTAAAACTGGCAGGAATATGTGGTTTCTGTA
>Ga0123352_10012508_pt1 | contig 13420 bp, 12 predicted proteins | sample TergutLab28metaG_FD_89700 | JGI IMG/M metagenome (GOLD analysis project Ga0123352, IMG submission 89700) | Labiotermes labralis P1 segment gut microbial communities from Petit-Saut dam, French Guiana - Lab288 P1 | ecosystem: Host-associated > Arthropoda: Insects > Digestive system > Gut ...
AAAGAGACCACTGGGGAGACCTAGGCGTAGATGGGTGGATAATATTAGGATGGATCTCCAGGAGGTGGGATGTGGGTATATGGACTGGATTGGGCGGGCCCAGGATAGAGACAGGTGGCGGATGCTTGTGAGTGCGGTAACGAACCTTTCTTGTTCCGTGAAATGCGGGGAATTTCTTGACTAGCTGCAAACCAGTTAGCTTCTCAAGAAGGACTGGACTCTGCACCATGGAGTAAGTAAGTAAGTAAATATATATATTAGTTTTCGCATATTGCTCTTATTGACTGACGACCTTCGTACATTTTTCTGAAAATTCTTGTATACTTTCATACACGATATAATGTCCTGCCAAAATACTTAACGAAATTACATGATATAATGTATTACATGTCATATCTGCGTCATAAAGATCGTGTTAATATTCGAACACATTCCAGTTAACACAGCTCATATACATGTTAGAACACACTAACCTTTGTATTGTTGCCTCTTTGTATTTTCGGCTGATTGAAAAGTAGCTAACCATTTGCAAAATTAATGCACTATAAAAGGTTTTCCTTTGTACCAGTCTTCGTTTTGTTCTCGGATTGAGACCACTGAAATTAGTAGAGTGATGTTCACATAAAGGGAGCATTGTGGGAGAGGCAGTTGTGTCACATGATTTCCACAGCACCGAGAGGGAAAACCTGAGTCCCGAGAGAGTTTTCACCGGCACATAGTTTAAGAGTCAGTAAAATAAAATAGACCGTCATACTTTCCTTATATACATCAGCTTTAGAATGACTTCAATTGTACTGAAGAATGGTGGTTTTATAACCCGCGTGAGGACAAAGAGATATGCATTGCCTTATGAATTAAAACTCCCACGGAAACTGCAGTTCTCTCACATGTGGGATACACTAGAAATATTCTAGTCCAGTTTTGGTTATGTACTAAAGAATTTCATTTCCCTAATATGTATTGTAGGCTGACCACTGGGGAGACCTAGGCGTAGATGGGTGAATAATATTAGGATGGATCTCCAGGAGGTGGGATGTGGGTATATGGACTGGATGGGGCTGGCCCAGGATAGAGACAGGTGGCGGACGCTTGTGAGTGCGGTAATGAACATTCGGGTTCCGTGAAATGGGGGGAATTTCTTGACTAGCTGCAAACCAGTTAACTTCTCAAGAAGGACTCTGCACCCTGGAGTAAGTAAGTAAGTATTGTAGGCTACTTGAAATGGACAATAAATATATTATCCTACCGAAATGCTATTCACACTTCTTCCCTTATTAGTTGAAATGTATGATATTAAAATGACCATCAACAAGCTTGGCCTCAGAAAATAAAGAATAGATTTTGTTATTACAGCACACATTGAAAATGCAGTATGAATAATTCTGCTTTTTATGGACACATTCCTACTTAATCTGACGCTGAAAATGAACTTCGAATTGTACCATACCCCTTGTGTAATAAAAACTACTAAGTGGGTTTTAAGTCAATAACACAACTAATGTTTCGTTAGATATTATATTCTAGGTCAAAAAGACTACATGTTTTGGCTGGTAGTGGCCATCATCAGGTCTGTGTCGTTCGACACACTTAAGAGTACTTTATACAATTGTGTGTTGGCTTGTTTGATGAGGAGATCTCAACATCATGGCCTTTGACTTCCTCAGCTTTTTGATATTATATGACTATACCTTTAGGTTAATTGAGTGGCTTACCCACACACCTTATATAGATATATCAGACTCAAAAAAAATGCCATGATGTTGAGATCTCCTCATCAAACAAGCCAACACACAATTGTATAAAGTACTCTTAAGTGTGTCGAATGACAAAGACCTGATGATGGCCACTACCGGTCGAAACATGTAGTCTTTTTGACCTAGAATATAATATCTAACTAAACATTAGTTGTGTTATTGACTTCAAACCCACTTAATAGCTGAAAATGAAATTATGACCTGTCATTAAAACGGCTTAGTACATAAAAAGTGTACGCGTGACATAAACACAAAGCTTCTATGAAGACCTTACAAATTATTGCAACAGTTTTCAGTACAATGACTGCTTAACAAATACAAGGAAAAATTCTGAATTATCATTGTGTTGTCTGAAAAGCTTGTATACAGATAGCTGGTTCTCCCATAAATGTGTACCAAAAGCAATAAGAAACTCAGAAGCTCAAAGAAGGCATTCAGGTAACAGCTTCGTTATTAAACACCTTGACAGCTCTGACATATCCTGCACCGTAAAAAGGGATATAAGCATAAGAAAAATTAGACAATGTTAAAAATGCAGTTCATATCTATGCTTTTCTGGGATCTTACGCAGTGCAGATTGGCAGAGTTTATTACCTGCGTTTCGGGACAACATATCGTTCCCATTTTCAAGGCACAAGCAGTAAATACTTCGTGACCCTTGAAGAAAGGATCGATAGGTTGTCCCGCAACGTCGGTAACAAACTATCATCATACTCTGCGTAAAATCCTAGAAGAGCGCGGAGTGCCATTTACACCAGAGCGAAAGGCTGCAATCAGCAAAAGGGCCCTCTCTGTATCATAAACGTGTAAGTTTGAATGCAAGTAAAGTTGTTTCTGGGCTACAAAAGTTTGAGTGTGCGTAAAGTTCGAACCATTTTTAATCTCAACATTCGTGGTCAGCTTTACCCCTGGGAAAAGGAACTCTTACACACTGATTAGAAGGCTGAGTGGGTTGGGACCCCACGGCCAGAACGGGTGTTGTGATAAGGAAGGAAATCCCTACGCTGGACGAGAATACAATCCTCGTCGTGCAGTTTGTACCTTCTCCGATCTACTCCGGCTCATGTGCGACTTGTAAACAGTTGAAAGTTATGTAATCTGCTTTCAGTGACGCTTTGTACACACAGGGTGTGGATTTTGTTTCTACAGCAGTTTCAAGAATTTTCTACAAAGCGTACCCTTAAATCATAAACAATAATGCAGTCAAAGAAGCACTGTGATTTTCGACTTTTATTCATATAAAGGTGTTATTACAGCAGTTTGAGTTCCTCTTAATTTTAGTATCCATCGAAAGTCTGAATTCATCCACGCATCTAAATCAAAAAAATTTCAGAATTATTTTTAGAGATTAAGAGGCGCAACATACATGATAAATGGGAAAACGGAAATTCAAGGTCGCTATTTATTAACCAACATTTATGCACCTTACGGTCTATACTTAATCATATATTGGACACTGCTCCGTCGCTATTCGGTGTCTACTGACACCATCTTCATAAAGGACCGTCAATTGTAAATTCTTCAAAACATATCAAACGATTACAAGAACAAAGTGTCGCGAACATCTTACAGTTAGACGGCAGCTCTCTGACGATGGTGTCAGTAGACATCAAAACGCGTCGAAGCAGTAACTAATATACGATTAATATACATAGTGTGGTGCAAAAGCCTTGGAGAATAAATGGAGACACGAGAGTGATGCACGGTACGTAGGATATTAAGATGAAACAGCAATGTGTTCATTACTTCTAAGAGATCCAGTTTTCCAGCAGAAGATTGTTTACTCCATTGGTACACGAAACATTCTTTTTATTTCCCGAAAATCAAAATCCAAACTCCACGTCTCTTTACCTGCCAACCCTAAACCAAGAGTTCGTTCAAAAGCATCCAAAACCAAGTTAATGGCACAGCACGCTCAAGAAGGCCCTGATTTATTCGGAAGTAACAAGATTTTGGTGACAGAGGTAGGAGGGCCTGAACATCTTCAAAATGACCCACACATCCATTACAATTTTATTCAATGAACATCGGCAACACAGTAAAACACATACTCCAACTTGGAGTAGGCTCGACGTGTATCTTCCAAAGGAGTTCTGTGAGATTCTGCACAGCCGGTTAGCCGTCAATATAATTTATGTCTGACTATAAATATCACACTTCACAGAACTCTGGAATTATTTCTATTCCTATTTCGTAAAATGACAGTACAAATATTCTTCAAAATTTTCAATATCTAACAATATTGTATTTCTTTTTAAGATACGCGAGGCAGCCAACGGGACAAAATCTGCGATAAGTGTGATAAAAGAAATGTGAAACAGACTGTACGTACAGCCACTTTCACTGGGGTGTTCTATTAAGCTAAAATGGTAGGACATATTTTACATCATATACTTACAACGTTACATTCTAACGTACACACATATTATCACATACATGCGAGTTATCGGACTCTTGTCATATTATGTAACCAAGCGAAATCTCTCAGAACTAATGGTTGGCTACACATCTGCATTATCTGATGAGTACTTTGTAGTACCAAACACCCTTCCGCGCCCTGCAGAACGTATCAATTCAAAGCTTACAGAGGGATGGGTTAGATAGAATAGAGACGGAAAAGGGTTTAGAGGTCTATATGAGGCTTCCGCCGGTGTAAATGACACCATTAGTGCTTCTCGTCTACCATCTAACCCGTTTTCTACTTTCTCCCTACTCTCAACTATCACCCCCTCATGAATCCGGACGTTCTAGATTGAAATTAGGATAAAGAGGGGTTGGGGTTAGAGGGGCCAATTCAAATTTGAAATCCGTACACTGCATTCTTTATTTAAGTAGATCCCTTCACCATACCTTTTTCTATTACAGTCTGTAATTAACTGCATACATACTGTGTTTGTAAAGATAAGTAGACATTATATTTCAGTGCTACTGTCCTTTCCACTTAAATTATCCCTAGAGAATTCATCGGTTCGTTCCGGTGACATCTGTGCTCTTAGGCAACAAAAGGAAATTACACTCATTTTACCAAAGATCTGATACAAGAGGGGAGAATAAAATTCTTTGTCCCATGCTAAATGGGATAGAGTTACCACACTCCAAACGCTATAGCCTTTTTTCTATTGGCCTGTGATGACATGTAGATTCTCTTATCGTAATAATTTACACATTTTTTAGGGAAGAGTGGACAGTACACACGTACAAAACTGAAACCCGCAGACCATATTTTTTGGTTCGCCAATTGGTTGTTGTTGTTGCTCTTGTCTTTCAGAACAGCAATTTTGGTGTTGGCCTATTTCACTAGAATAGTCGTGTGATATGGAATTCACAAGCGCAAGTTATGGATTTCTCTCACACACATATGTATATCCAACCATCTTTAACAAAGCGAACCTGTTACATCACTGAGTGATGACACCTACGGGTATGTTCACAAGCTACTGTTTTGAGAAATTAGGCATTCCAAACAAAAGCCGAGTACATGACGCATCTACAAACACAGGCAAAGTTAATTACCAACGGCGCCCTCAAAATATCAAGGTGGATAATTATTAGCAACATGAAGTCGTAGTTCAGTTGTTACATTAGTGTCAAGTGGTTTGTAATAGTTTAGCAACACTTCCCGACAACGCCACTTCTTTAGCCGAAATAAATGGCATGTTTCGAGCATCGTTGAAAATGCTGCCTATTTGAGATCGACATTTTGTGAGTTGCCATCGATACATAAGCATATCAGAGTGAAATTTTCTGTGACAATTGCCGCAAATGAACAAGAAAGACGAGCATATCGGCATACAGTCAACATCCTTCCAGTCTCACGGCCGGCAAAGCGTTCAGAATCTTCGGTGTAAATAATTTTTTATAATAGTATAAACAGCCAACTAGACGCAAAAATAATAATTTTATTAAAAATTTCAATCAGCCCGAAACATGTTGGGTTGATTGAAATTATTAATAAAATTATTATTGTTGCATCTAGTTGGCTGTTTATATTATTATATCAGTGATGCACGGTCACACAAACGTACTTTTCTTTTATATTAAAATCGAGCATTTTCACTACTGCGTATTTCGTTTCTACTTAACTTTTGTCTTACAACTTCAGCCAGAAAAATATTCGAATTTAATAAATGTGCTCAACTTGTCATGTCATGTTACTAGGTCACTGGCTTAAAGACGGACATAAACTGCCTCCACAGATGGGAGATTTTTTACTATTTCACAAAGGAAGCATAACAACGAAAAAAGTTAAAGATTTTGTGCACTGGCAGAGGGTATTTGATATATATATGGCACAAAGACCGAACTAAACAACACCTTTTCAAGGACTTCTGTTAAAATTAAAATAAGCAGACTTTCAAATACAGTTGTCATGCAATTCGGAGCTTCGGTCATATTCAGTTGCTTTTAAACCTACGTCACACAGGGCCATAAAGGAGCCCTTCCACATAGCTAATAACCTTCAACATAAATTGTTTTAAATTCGACGTAAGAAAAAGTCTCTCTTCCTTTCGCCTTTTCCATTTTTAAATAAGCTCGATGAACTGCAAAATCCCCATTCCCTGTCTTATTCCTTACAACAAATCTACAAACATCTGCCGCCATCTTTTTTTTTATCATTATCGTCGTCGTCACTACAGTCATCGTTTGAAGTGACAGGTTTATTTTTGGATCGATTATGACAAAAGTTTGAATGAGACAGTGGGTCCATTTTTACAAGAAGCAGACTTTATGAAATAACAATGTGGAGCCTGGTTGCGGCTTATGACGACGCTTCTATGAAAATAGAGCGAGGGGGGGGGGGGCACAGGGACATACAAAATAATTATCTAGGTTTAACAAACCTTGGCTGCGAAAGGGACATCATAGAAATATCTCCATTCTTCGTAGTCACAGTTCTCTTTTAGAAACAGAAAGAAAGAGAATAATAAAGTGGGAAAGGGTGAAGGTTACAGGCAGACATGAACGAATTAACTTATAGAGCACGAGTAAAGGAAGTAGTTGCTACAAAACACACATATGATGAATCATGGTAGCTAAATTAACTGTAACGTGTTACAGCGGCCCACTCGAACAACACTCCTATCGTCTGCATAGACTCGTGTTCATGTGACTAACAGATACGCTTAGAATACTCTGGAGTTCACGAAGACCTTAGCGAAATGGAATTGAAAGAGTTCCCCCTGACCACCGTCCTGGATATATGTGGAGACCATTTGCTCCAAGATGTCATTTTTATTTAGCCAGCAAAGAACTGTAGCCATCCAAGTTGTCCAAGATAAGGCTAGCTTTTGTGACGTAGAAAATTCTAGAGGAATCACAGAGGTATTAAGATAATAACAGCGTACGGATTAGGGTTTACAGAACAAGAGACCAGTCCTGAGTAACTCAACTGTTTTTGTGTCCAGGGTTTGCTGTTTCTGTGACTTGTAGATTGTGGAGGGATTGTGGAAGACGCGATGTGATTCAGAGCACAAATCTCTCACATACAGAGAAAGCTATTCGATTAAATTAGTGAAGATAAACCGAGATGTGCACGATTACTTCGATTTTCCGTCGCTTTTTTCATAATCCGTAACAACCAGGTTTCTCAAAATTCTGGAAAAAAAAAAACTAGAGTATGAATGTTAGGACATTACGCAAAAATATTATTAAAATTTTAGTATTTTGAGATATATTTATATATATATATATATATATATATATATATGTGTGTGTGTGTGTGTGTGTGTGTGTGTGACTTTCTTATGTGTCTTTGCAACCATAAACTCACAAAAGTGTGGATAAGAATATTATTCATTTCTCACACAACGCTTTGTTCCTACTTTAGCTATCTCAAGATGAAAGAGAATAAAACAAACGAAAAGAGTGCACGTACAACGTTTTATAAGGGACAGCAGAACTTAGCTCCACGCATTCTTAACCTCGGCACCAGACGAAGGTCAGCTTCACTAGCCGGCCGCTTTATATCCCGAGAAGCAGAACCTGGTACTCTTTGGATAGAAAGCTTGGGTGGGTCCCAGAACCGATCTGAGAGTCCTCGAATGCATGAACATCACTTTTCCCTGCCAGAAAACAAATCCTAAATTCCATTTCCTGAGAAATATACGAAAAGAACGATAAAAAGAAATAGTTAATATTTCATTCTTCTTACTTTTACAGTAGAAAATATAAACTATTTAATTTTTTTTTCTTTCCCGGTTACTTGGCTATTAGGACTAAACGGACAGAACTACGTAGCAACTCAACTAAAGTACGGAATTAAAACCCATACCATCAACGGTATAAATAAAGTATAGGAAAATAACTACCTATCTAACTAACGGACGCAAGCGCTAGAAAGCAGAAAGCCAGTAATAGTAAAATCACTGTCTCTGAAGACATAATATGGTCCTGAATCACCTCATTCAATTTTATATCCTAGATACATTTGAGTAAATTTTAGTGTCGCCATCATTCTTATGTCTTGTACTGAGTGTTTGGACAAACCGCATTTAATACAAATGTCCCAATAATTCTTGTTGGCTGCCTCTCTTTCCTTTGCCTGCTGATCAACAGATTCAGTTGATGTAACGTCCATGATGTAACTGCTAAAATATTACAACGCAAGCACATACAACGAAAGGACCTGATGATGTACCTCCCCCAACCCCTAACTCTCAGTGATTTTCAACAGCCATGGACTCCCTTCAGCAACTCCATGGCAATACCACACACTGCTCAGTTACACACATAATGATGATTATGATGAATGATAAAGTAATTATAATAATTTTTCCAAGCTTTGCCTATCGAAAGTGAAACTTCGGGTCTTGAACTCTAACCCTGACTTTATGGAGGAAATACAATAGGGTTTAAAAGAAACAAGCAAATTCCTTCTTTGAAGTGACAATGCAGTGTTAACACGTGAAATAACGCGTGAGTTAAAGCCGCATAAAAACAACAGACGATAGCTATTGGATAAGCTAGAATAGTATGCTATGGGGTGTCTGCCGGGCAGCCATGGTTTGGGGTGTCTACTGGATAACCGTGGTTTGTGGTATCTCCTGGATAACCGTGGTTTGGGGATGTCTACTGGATAACCGTGGTTTGGGGGTGTCTACTGGATAACTGGTTTGGGGGTGTCTACCGGACGGCCATGGTTTGGGGTATCTACCGGACAGCCATGGTTCGGGTGTGTACTGGATAACCGCGGTTTGGGGGTGTCTACTGGATAACTATGGTTTGGGGGTGTCTACCGGACAACCATGGTTTGGGGGTGTCTGTATGATAACCATGTTTCGGGGTGTCTACCAGAGAACCATAGTTCGGGGTGTCTACTGGATAATCCTGGTTCGATTCTCGGCAGGGTCACCGTTAGCTTTAGACCGACTTTAAGGTCCTCTGATCCTCCCGCCCCGTAATGGGCGTTTTGCGTTGTTGTAAAGCGACCGCAATGTGACTGTGGCCGCTTTCCTTGATCTAATGTCAAAATCAAGAATTCGTGGAGCCACAGGCCCTCTATCACTTACCGTCACGTCTTCACGCCGTCTGCATACTTAAGCACAGAGACAACTTCGCATTTTTGTAAATCTTTAAACACAAACAGGTAAAACTCGAATTGTGTACGTTTTAAAATTGTGACGAAATCAAACAAACATGCTTTGCAGACCCCAAAACCCAGTGTGTATAGTTTTGGTCTCTATGAATAGACACAAAGGAAACTCAAAATGGTTGTACCGTCGTGCAGCAATTGTCATTTTGAAACATTTTTTACAACGTTACGGCTGAAAAATCACACAGAAATGAAAGGGACACAGAAACGACCCTAAACGTATAGGATATGTAACATCGGTTCACAAAGGACCCCGTCCTTTTTTATTCGCAGCTTGTGGTTTTTCGTTGCATTCGATCAAGTGCAAGTATGAGCGCAGGCATTATTGTGTGAATGCCTTTTGAACAGTGCATATAAAAAGTATATACATTTTCACGCTTGTCTACTCTTCATACATTTCTGTACGTCTGTATTAACTTAATGTAGCATACTGCAGGTTCGGTTGCATGTCATCCTATACACTGCATTTATTAAATACTATATGAAGGGAAGGTTTTGTTGTGTGTCACCATCTCCAATGCACAGAAAGAAAGTTATAGCTGCACGCTCCACAAAATGTATAAAGTAAATTGTACAGCCCCCACCCCCCACCCCCACCCCCACCCCCACCCCCACATTCTACGTCCATTTAATATCGCAAAACCATGGTTTAGTTCCCATTCAGCCCTGGGGTTAAGATAATAGTACACAGAAATATTCAACCATTGGAAATGGTCATCAGTTATAAGCTCGGGGGTAAATCACATAAGCGGCCCTGCCCACTGCGTCCGTACGAGGGACACGGCAAGAAACAGGTGAGGAACGAAGGGCAAATAATTCGTTAGAAGTTTCCGGAATGAAATATATGGACAATCACAAATTCGCTGTCATGCTGTCTTTAGTTTCCTTTCTCTGCTTCTTCTTCCCGGCTAAATACAAAATTTTCCTCAGCATTTCGTTGATCTTGAATACATTTATTGTTCCACAAGCGCTCATTGTATTCAACGTCCCCTGTTTCCTTGTCAGCAATACTTAAAAGCAACACATAAGCAATCTGCTGGTCGTACCACTGTCTTCTTCTTCTTCTTCTTCTTCTTCTTCTTCATTTAGGACACGCTCATTTTGATCTAACATACTCTCTTACACGGAGGCGGGTTAAAGATAAATTTTGTCACAATGCAAAAAAAAAAAGAAAAAAAAAGATAAGGGGCACTTATCTGAACTTAATACAAAGATGTAGCAGCCTGAAACTTGTCCTGCTCGTACATTACAAACTTTTACATTCGCAATAGAAACTATTCTCGATCATTATCACTGATCTGTTTATGTTTAGAAATGAAGAGGTGAGAATAGTTGATGTACGACATTCTGCGTTGAATGTAAAACGAAATCGGGACACTAAGTGTACGGCAGGTTCAGGTGTTCTCTTTTGCTACAATTTCGAAGTACGTGAAAAAAGAACGTTTACCTTGCTGATGAAACGCTGAAAGTGAAAGCCAATGACATGTCTATAATAACGTTTGTAAAAGGTAAGGGTAAAGTATTCCCAGTGCAAGACATGACGGCGTATGACGGAGTGGAGGCAGAGTTCCGCTCTGTGTTAGACTTGGCAGTATGTGGTGAGTAATCAGCTCCGCAAAAAGATCGCTTTAACCCCGGTGGGCCCCAGAACCGGTCTGGACTCTTTTGAGAAAAGAAGAGCATCTTGTCTCTTCTGGGACTCGAATCACAACTCCTTGGCTGCCTAGCCCTAGCCCACACACTAATTACAAATTTATTTCCGTAACACACACTCGCCTAAGCGACAGAATCGCTACGGAATGTCGCCATGTCCATTTTCTGACCTACAACTGGTGAGACATAACAGAGCCAACACAGACTGTTGACCCATATGTCACAAGTGATTTAGTGTAAAAGACAACTTCTCTGGTAGTCGCTACATCAAAAAGGCATCCAGGAGGGGTAACATGACTTACAGGAAAATCTAGTTTGACAATCGCAGAGGGCAAGGAAACTCCAAATCTTGATACAATACTGGTACGGATAAATCGGTTGGTCATAGTGCTCTTCGACAATAGTTTAGATTACAAATCTAACTTTCTCAAAAACTTGTGATCATGTACACTGTGGATTGTACACAAATGTGCAATTATTTTGTCGAGTTTTGCGGAAAAAAGCTAAAAGAAGAAGCCTACCAATAGATAAAATAATAATGTGAAGTCGATCAAAGGACGAAACTATAAAACGACGCTCACTGCACAACAGTGGGTTCTGTAAATTCGACGTCGAACCAACTGCACACAGTGACAAAAAAAATAACGTTCGAAAATATTAGTATGTAGTTCGTTATGACCTCGCACTTTGTGTTTTATTCTGTTGTCTAGCAGGGCTGAGGTAGTGAAAACAAAGATATTGCGATAGATTGGACATGTAGCCGTACAGAGAAAACAGGATGTGCACACACAGTTTTCGTTCGGGAAACTTCATTAAAAAATTCACACTTTGGAGGCCGAGAAAGGACGCTTGTGTTTGGCATAAATTTCTTCTCGAAAATATGTTATAAAGACAGGATGTGCACGGAACAGGATAAGAAATGCATCCCACTGAGGACTTTATCAGAGGATCTGAAACTTAAGAGTTCCAAAACTAAGTTTATGTGAATGACTTGCATCAGAAGGGAAGATATCGTAACGTCGAAAGAGAAATGGAAAGGTTATTGGAACACAACACCAGGCACAAAATTTATATTTCTGATATATGGCCCGTTTTTTCTCAAATATCAGCATTTATTCATATTTCGACAACCTCTCTGTACACTTACCGAAACACTTGAACAAAACCAAAAGTCTCGTGCTTTTCCTGAAATACCTTCATTACTTCTGCCTATATTCCGACGGTTACCACTACATTAGTGCACGTCTTAGTAATTAACCAACTTAATGCACAAATTCTTCTTTTATAATAAGTTTATTATATGCCTCTACATGTTTCGAGCACTGTGCTCATCATCAGGAGATCAAAATTGTATTATACAGCATCTGGTATCATCACACCTGTAGGTGGCCGTTCGGTGCACCGGTTGAGAGACGACCTGTGCACCGGACGGCCACCTACAGGTGTGATGATACCAGATACCAGATGCGGTATAATACAATGTTGACCTCTTGATGATGCTCGAAACATGTAGAGGCATATAATAAACTTATTATAAAACAAGAATTTGTGCATTACGCTGGTTAATTACTATGATTATACTGAGATGCACAGTCAGCAAAACATCACAATTAGGGCACGTGTTAAATACATTGTACCATTTTGAAACCAAACGCAAGACTTTAATTTCATAGGCTGTTGGTACCAAAAGCCAAATACAACCTTGCGTGTTGCGTGTTTTACAAAAATGTACTGCCGCACTGTAAAATAAAAAGCATTTCCCAATATGAAGGATAAAATCGTAGTTCGAGCATACTTTGGGGAAACTGTTTGAATCTGAAGGCCCAAGTAAATACTTAAAGGGAGGAGGGGGGGGGGAGTTGTGTCTGTAGAGGTGAGACGAGTGCGCTTACAAAGTTGTGAAGGTGAAGGGACATCACTCTCACAGCTATCTGATGAGCACTGAAGAGTGTCGTAAAGTGCATGTCAAAAACTTCAGACTCTATTCTAGCCCCGATACACAGTTCAAAAGGACGTCGTGCAGAGAACACAGTGGGGAATATTTGAACGTCAGAACCAGGAAGCAACATAACCAACATACTACCTGCAAAATGCAGGGCCTGCCCTTAAAATTGGTATTGCCCAGGTGACAGAGAAATCTCCAGTGTTTATAGAATCTGAAGGTGCATTGCCATGCTCACGTATTTCTCCCGTTGGAAATCATCCAGCACCAGTTGAAACACAATCCAAATGTTTGCAACCTAAGTGATGAAAGTAGGAAGGATAACAGAAATAGCATAATGGACTGCATCAATTATACTGTTCAACAGAGATCGTTAAAGAGATCAAACTTAGGAAAATGAGACTGGAGTGACAAGTAGGACACACTGGGGGGGGGGGGGGGGGGGTTTTTTAAAAGTGTTAAAATACCTTTGGGGAAAAA
>Ga0123352_10012510_pt1 | contig 13419 bp, 3 predicted proteins | sample TergutLab28metaG_FD_89700 | JGI IMG/M metagenome (GOLD analysis project Ga0123352, IMG submission 89700) | Labiotermes labralis P1 segment gut microbial communities from Petit-Saut dam, French Guiana - Lab288 P1 | ecosystem: Host-associated > Arthropoda: Insects > Digestive system > Gut ...
CATGACTTGAACTTTCTTTAACTTATTTATTGTTTCTAATCCAAGTTATATTTCCCATAAACAGTCTGGGAACTATCATTAGTTTAGAAAATATCAAGTTGGTTTCTTTCCTTATCATTTGACGGTTATATATATATATATATATATATATATATATATATATATAGAGAGAGAGAGAGAGAGAGAGAGATTAATGTTTTTGCAATACCATTAGTTTACAGTCAGCGTCATAAGATTCAGCCATTTGAATTAGGTCAAATTAAAACTATTACAAGCCTATTTCAACCCAGAATAATTATTTCACAGTTGAGTGGATGCTGCTTCATTAAAACTGTCACGTTTTACTTTTAATAACAGTATCACAATGAACAAACCACAACGTAGTTTTTATAAATAACAAGAAATTTAAATAAGAGCAGGAGGTAGAAATATGCGTAAGACCTTTCATAAAACACGTCTGTATCACGTAACCTTACTGCAGTGGACAAACACGGGTGATCGTGCACCCACAACACGCACACGGTGCCATAAAACTAGACTTTCTTATGTATGAAATGTAGGCCTGACGATTAAAATGATGTTCAGTTTCACATAGAAGTGTCAAGCTTAACTGACGTAATAAATTATCACAAATTTATACAAATGGACCTTATAGGAAACGGTACTGCGCGAGACCAAAGCGTGTAAGGTAGAGCGGTACATGGTCATACGAGGGAGTGGAGTTTAGTTTGGGAAGTAGACAGAGACAAGAGGTCAGGTTCCTGTCCCGGCCGCTTTACACCACAAAAAGGAGGAACCTGCACGCACTGAACAGGAGGTCTGTTGAGGCCCAGGATCGATCTGGACATTCTGGAGTGCAGACAACACTTGCTCCAGTCAGGTATCGAAGTGCGTTTCCCGGCCGTTCAGCCCGTAACGAACCATCTACGAGGAACACCAACTATACTGTCCCGGCTTCAATATTATACGATTCGCAGTCTAAATTTCTGAAGATGTCGCGTTAGAAGGCATTTAATGGTGCGGATAGTGTCCATTGTCTTAAGCTTTCACAGACACGGCATTTCGCAAATGGAGATTTTCTTCATTCCGTGTTAAATGGTGTGAAATTATAGTCAGTTTAGCCGATTACTAACATCTCCTCATTTACACATGATGACGGACACTGATCCAGCATCACAACGCTAAACAACGCATATAATATTCACAATAACAATCATGTTTATTGTGTCAGACAAAGTTGTAGGGAAGACAGCTGTATTGTCTCAAAGCACTAAACAGGTTCTTCAAATAAAAACTTATTGTCTCAATTTCAGACAACTGCAATGACATTTCAAAGTGTAAAACAGCGATATAATAGAACCTTTTCAATAACTTGCATCTTTGGCTTCCAGTAATTCTGCATGTACACATACTCATATGTTACACATTTAGACATAATAAACAGCGTAACTTTTGTGTTCCGCTGGGTTTGTAACTGAATGGAAACAGCAGGATAAAAAAAACTAACTCTCTTGCATACAGCGAAACTGAAATCATTAACAGCTGCCAGAAGGAATTTCTGTGCTCGTTACAGCCAAGTTGCGGCCTATTAAAGCTTTATTTCCAATTGGACGAAAAAGTTGAAAGAAATCAGGTCAGTTAACGGCAAACCGCGTTACGAAGGACGTCTATGACATTTGTGTGGGAAGAGTTTCGGAAGTTTTTTATGAACTCGCTAAATCTTTGTTAGATAAACAGTTCTGACCAAACAGCAACGTCCAAGATTCTCAGAGCCAAAACGCGTGACAGAGCTTCGTGTGTCGCATGAATTAATCGGGGAGACAAAATTACTGTTCATAAAATTTTCACCCAAATTGTTATTTGTAACTTTCTTTCATCAAGTGCGGAATCTGAAGTTAAAAGAAGTTAATTAATTAACTCTGCATTCGTACATCGTTTAGAATTTGCTTCTATACAGGAAAATAATGGAAATTTTAATGCTTAAAGATTGTGAAAATTTTCCATGGATAAGTATAACGTAAACATCATACACATGTGCAATGTGAAAGTGGAGAGAACTTGTGCAAGGTCCGTCAAATGTCTCTGGATGATGAGTGTTGGCGTTTAGTGCTTAGTCAAATGCGTATACTTTAACCTTGTAATCAACTCAAATAATCTCCGACATTCTATGAAACATTCAAAGTGCAACTTTAGAGATTTCATTATTTAAGTGGTAAATAACAATATGGACTAAGTTCTAACACTTTCATCTCATAAAACTTAAATGTAAAATAAATAATTAACTCTGATTGAAAACGATATCGACAATGTTTTCAAAATAATAGAACATCAATACTGCATCTATAACATTCTTTAAACAAAACTTTGGCAACCAGCTGGGCCTACCTAAATCTCCCTGTGCATAGCGCAATGAAGCAAGAGCCCTTGAGAAACTAATAGTTCTTCCACTACTAAAAATGTCCCTGCATTTAATGGAACCTTAGGGTTAACCAACGCTTTCACAACCCGCCACTTGGCCCTATCCTACATTACTTAATTCCAGTCCACGCCCCCACACTATTACTTGAAGACCTGTTTTAACACATTGTGGACGGGTGACGCAGATTTGCGTCTATACGTTACAACTGTGCAAGTTGGATGACGCATATCTGCGTTTTTAACACGCGCTTGGTATTCCACGCACTATACACTGCTTAGTGCCACTCCAAAAGGGGGAATGTTTCCAGAGGTATCACACTCTCCAGCACTACTAGGGTCTTTGGTGAGTATTTCCTGAACATTTCGGTTAACAAAGGTAGATAGCGAATTTTTTATAAATTTTTAAAGAAACACAGTACAAAAGTTGATTTAAGTTGTTTAAACCCCGGGAACGGGCATTTTAACAATTTAAATGCCCCGTCCTCAATGTGTTAATATTATTCTCCCATTTATACACAGGACATCCAAGTAGTCTCTTTCCCTCAGTTTTCCCAGCCAAATCCCTGGGTGTGCCTCTCCCACAAACGTGCCACGTTTCAAGCCCATCATATTTTTATGGAAATTTTTTCTGGACTAACATTAGACGAGGGGTGCTTTCCGCCGTTGAAATACGCATCAAAATTTTCAATTAGCTAAGCTGTTCAAAATATAGATAATTTAAATCAACCCAACCTCAACAGAAGCCTAAATATATAAAAGGTGTGTTCAAAAACAAATTTACTGTTTTTACCAAAATATAGAAAAATACGCCTTACGAACATACCAACAAACGATGCAAAGGAATAAACCTCAGAAAAACACAAATATTCCGAAATAAAAATATAATGTATACAATAACAGCATTTTCACAATTACACTACAATGAAGCATGTCTCTGACAGGCACTTGAAGGTTCCAGTGGACTCACTTAAAGAGAAATTGAAGCAATAAATCAAATTCATAAAGGATGCTTTACGGAATGTAACATCCGCCACTGGCAGCGAGTGTGTAATACTGAGATACGGATGGGAAAGGCAGATATTTATACTGCAGCTCAAACAAAACCAACCACACTCTGTTGATAGGGCCAACCGGTGAACTGTGAGCATTGTTAGGGGCATTGTTCAATCGGATAATTCGCAAGGGAGAAAAGGATTTTGTGAGGATTGTACTATAAATTCCAATCCAAGGACTTGGAGGGAAATTATACGAGACAGGTGTTGAATCAGTCCACGTCAAAGAGTTTTATCGATTTATCGGCTTTCCTTACGATTGGTTTCGGTGTCTGAACAAACACCCACTCTTCGCCAGTTCGTATTTTTTGTGCCTTTCTTCCGTGTTTATGTATTTGGTTCTGCTATAAGTTCAAATCTTTGCGATGAGTGTTCGTTATTAGAATGACATACATCTGATAGGAAAAGGTGGCAAACAACCAGCAGATGATTTTATGTGTCCCTACGGCAAAGACAATGTGAATCTTCAACTAGCAACAGGGCTTTGTATAAAAGAAAAGCACACGCCAATTACGAGAGTAAATTTTTAAAGAAAGACTGTCATATGTGTTCGTAGCACGAGTGCTGAGGATTTATTTGGGAGATACGGAACAATGTTAGGTTAGAATATCTGAAGAGGTTAGCAAATTTTGAACACTTCATATTGTACCGAGAACGTCCACATTCTTTAAAAAATATTAAAATTTCACAATTTTAGTCAAATTTATGTTACTATGAACTGAAGCAACATGATTTATCGTTTTATGAAAAATGTAACATTTTTGTTAGTTAAGGAAACATTTTAAACAGTAGTTATTACGCAAATCAAGAAAAATTAATAGAGATAATTAGGCATTGTAATGTGAAAAACTAGTAGATATTTCAGAAACAGAGAAGGAAATATCTGGAACGTAGCATGAAAGAACTTGAAAAGAACCAAATATCACAGGCATTAATTTCAGAATGTTTATCAACCTAAAACTGATTTCTCACGGATGAAATATGTCATCTCTTTCCAGGTTCCCGCAGTAATTATTGCGAATAAGTGAAAAGTAACTTGTCACCTTTGGAATATGCGAGGCTTTAATGAAGTATGGTAGGTTGTACAACAGCAGCTGAGCCACTGCTACATGAGGCCAGTTCCTTCAAGATGAGATCTGTCCTGAAAAGATGTAAATACACAAATCGCCAGGCGCTTATCAAATTCTGTCGGAACTGATAAAAGCATGAGTTGAAAAATTATGTCCTGAGATCCACAAACTTCTAATTCTATATGAAATAAGAATAATTTCCTCAAGGATGGAAGTATTTCATTAGTTTCTGAATTATAAGATTTATGATATTAAAACAGATTTTAAAGAAATATGAAAGGAAGTTTCGATTGAATTTATCTGGCTCAGGGCCTGACCAGTAGTGGGATATTTTAAGCACGGTAATGAGCAGTCATATTCCACAACATGCTGTGAACTTCTTGACGAGGAATATGTAAGCAATTCGGAGAGGTTCAGTACATTAAGCTACTCTTCCGGTACACAATATTTTTTATGGCGCTACGGCCTAGAGCGGGCCATGGCCTCCTCATTCTTGAGGTCTCTAAACCACACACAACGATGCACCGCAGTCGGTTGGACTTTTCTGGACGAGCGGCGTCCTAGAGACCTCTACCTGACAACACTCACAATAGACATCCATGGCCCCGGCGGTATTCGAACACACAATCTTAGCAGGTGAGCTTACGCAGATCTATGCCTTAGACCGCGAGGTTACTGAGACAAGCGGATATATAAATCAGATCAGTAAAGTAGATCCAGCATTGTAAGTTTCATATTTATTTTGCATACGATGGCAAAGTATTAACAAAAGACGAGACGATGACAACATCTGCTGAATTGACTTTTCTGGTCTAATCAGGCTCTATCTATGTAATAGGCAAATATTTGTTTACTTCCATTATTCCTACTTCCAAACATTATGGCTATATTGGATTATTGCCTAAGCAAATTACATGTGGTTACCCTTTTGACGGACTTGAGCCGAGGTCAGGTCAACATAGTTTTGCATACTCTGTTCGAACCAATGTACCTAATACGAATATGCACTAAATGTGACCTTACGTGACCTCAAGCATTACATAAAATATGTACACAAATGTACAGTACTTACGCAGGCGCGGAAGTTCAGACTCCCTAAATGGGATTTATTTTTGCTGTGTTAAGTGCAGCTGTGTGTTTACATTCCCACGCCCATTATTAATATCGATCTTATTTATTAAGGCCTGAATTTATACAAACCCATTTTGTTTATGTCGAGTACAAATCTGGAATTGAACATTCGCTGGAAGGTCAGCAGAATGGTTGTGGTGTTTGTTTTTTACTCTCAGCGTCCAGCGGTCTGAGAATCAACAACAAAATTTAAAAAAAGCAATTTATAATCAGCAAATAAGAACTCAGTTCGAGGTGAAATTGATACACTTTATTAATAAATATTAGGATAGCTTCCCTTATTCGTAACTTCAACAGCTAATGGGTGTGCATAGTAATTTCCAATCCCAACATCTTTACCCCCAGAGAACTGCCCCGAGTAGACAGTGAATACGATTGCGGCTGAACCCCAACGAAGGTCTCAATTATTTGCAGGACATAAATCTCGTGCAACTGCCGGCCACAGAACACGATTTCTCGGTTTGCCAGCCAACACACTAGTCACTATATTAACTGAGCTATAATAATTGTGAACTGAAACTGCGAAAACATAAAACTGTGTTATATGTACTACAAAAATACCATAAAAGCAGTAACAGCAACAACAGAAATGGAAGCAATAACAACAACAAAACTGCAGTAATAACAAAGGGAAAATGTTGTAAATTATCCAGATTCCACACAAGAAAGATTAAACATTTCTCACTTTTAACTGACAGAAGGTCAGTTAAATGTGTTCTATTATTCTGTTGGACTTCGGTAGAAATACGGTAAACGTAACCGTCTAATTCCCACGAGAGTTTGTGTTCTTCGTGGTACTTTTGTGGGGACCTGAACCAAGATTTAAAACGAAATTGAAAAACTGTTTTAAAAGAAATTTAGTTGCATATATTAGGCCGATCTACTTTCAGTACCTAATAATGAGCCGAAACGCCCTTCATGGTAGGCATATAATTAAGTAAGAATAATATCTACTATTAAAATAATTTTTCATACAAGCAATGTGACAAAATTGGTACGGCTATGTGACAACGCAACTCATTTCTTTGCTGCTGTCCAATAAAAAATAAGACCGTTACCACAACTGCCATGTTGTCAATTTTCGTCTCAGAAAAACATAGTTTAAGGATTATTATTATTAATTCCTACGAAGCGCTATGTATTATTCAGAACCAACTGGCCAATTTTCCCATGCAAACGTCTGTCCTGCTGCTTTGCTGCTCTCAGCAATAATGGACATAAGAAGTAACACAAGGCTCTAGGCTTTATACACACATATTTCTTAAAACATTTTATGAAAACAGAGCGATGTAGGCAGGGTCTTAGGCACAATTAGACCAAACACTTTTCTTTCACTATAGGACCATAAATGCAATAACTTCATTACACTGATTAATTTATATTTTACGTATTTAACACTACCGTACAGAAAGCATAACGTTTAAAGTTGTTTCTTTGGAAGTACCTTAATTGACATGAATGTCATTTACTGACAAATCCGTATAAGAAGAATATAAAAAATAAACTTACATTCGGGAACGTTGTATTCCCTCACTACGAGACTCCATAAATCATTCATTTAATACGTTTTAGCAACAGTTCAACACAAAAAGCGTGCCAAATTTTACAAATCATTTGGAGTCGCAAGAAAAAAAATTGGTAAAATTATAAATAGCCTCTCATTCCTTCCGCTTTGTTCTGTTCAAATGGCCTATAGTTCATTAAATAGCAAGTTATGTAGACCTAAAAAGTGATAGCGAGGAAATAAAATGTTTCCCCCAACAGAAAATCAACGAGTATCACATTTAAAAATTTAATATTTGTTCCGTGCCTCGTGACTGTAACAATCCATACCCTCCAAGGAATGCACACATTTTATATGGAATCATAAATCACTAGAAACTTGTAGGAGATTTCAAGCCGATAGACGACGTATGATTTTATAAAAATTATGGATTTGTTGGTGTACTTGGTTCGTGAATATCAGGGTCACTTTGCTAAATGTTTTATCTTGACTAATATTTACATGTGCATCTGCAGGTTAATATGCTATAAATACATTATTATTATGTGTAGTTAGATATTACACCCAAACACTAGAAGATAGATCCCCCCGTCGTGGCGCTGCGGCCCAATGCGGGCCATGGCCTCCTCATTCTTGAGGTTTCTAGATCACACACAACGACGCATAACAGTCGGTAGGACTCCTCTGGACGAGTGATCAGCCCGACGCAGAGACCTCTACCTGACAACACACAACACTCACAACAGACAGACATCCATGCCCCCGGTGGTATTCGAACCCACAATCTCAGAAGGCGAAAGGCCACAGACCTACACCTTAGATCGCACGGCCACTGGGTCCGGCACTCCAAGATAGATATATGTTAGTAATTAAATTACATTTAATACTGATAAAGAGAATTAAAAATACAGTGCGTCTTTTCGTTTAAGGCTCGTTAAATCTGGCACAAACACTAATGTATGCCAAATTTCAAATCATCCTGTATCTGTACCCCAGGATTCGTGGCTTTCAGAATAAAGAATTGCAAAGCTTCTTTTTACAACATGAATCTTCCGAGCTTGGAAAGCTGAAGAAAGTTTGTGCAGAGAAACTGAGGAGATAATACCTTGATGCGGATAAGACTTCATACAAGTTGAATCTCGCCGAAACTTATTTTTTATAAAAGAAGGAGTGTTCCTCAGGCTCACCCTCCTTTTCCTGAGAAGATAATAAATTTTACAACACATTTGTATACGTTGTCGAGAGTGAATCTTGTCACTCTTGTAAAGGCTTTGTTGGAACAAGCAGCTAGCAAGGCGGTTGGTTTTGATGTGATGCGGTTGGGAAAGCTTTCTGTTACTGATTTACAGTTGGACACAGGTGCTGTGGGGTGCTGGACGGACTATTAACGCAGCCACTATATGGCACCCACATGTATATAACGGTACAAGAGCAGGTTTGGTTTCGTGAACTGACTGTTCTAGCTGATGTAGAGGGTTCTTCTAATGTGTATTTATACACTAGTCTGTTAAATAGACAGACAACCTAAAATGCGTGACTAAATAATAAAATATAATGTCACAATACTAAAACAAAGTCGGCAATTTAGTCTTAAAGAGAAATATTATAATAAGAAGGTAAGTGGAGTATTTATCAAGTGTAAATGTTGATTTTAATATTTGACAAGGTACAAGAACCAAAGCGCCGTCCTTTCTGACATGTTTTGTTAAGTTGTTTTACTTTAACATTCGGAAGTGTCATTTCCTTTGCTTTCCTTTCCTTTCTTTTCCTTTCCTTTATTTTCCTTTATTTCCTTTCCTTTCCGTTCCTTTCATATAAATTTTATACAAAGAGTAAGTTATCACCAAATGATTAACCGCCACTGAGAAACTGGTGGATTCGGCACCGCTAAAATGAAAGGCTACAATCAAAAACCATCAGACATCATTTCCATCGACCACTCATCCTCAAAGTCTCTCCATTACCCACCGATTCTTTCCGATTTACACTGCTTGTTTCAGAATCAGGTACTTTATCAACATTCTAAACGAATTCAGGTCCTCTTCCGTACTAACTGAATGACTAATCCATCTTAGTCTCTTAGAGTCCACTGTACTAGTAACAAAGGCATCCCATATTGATCATGAGCATTCTTGTTGTGCAGTTACTGTACCTCACGTCCATTATTATTACGAACATTTAAGAATTTATAAGCATTACTGTCGCCTGTGACGTGACCCAAACAGGCCCACCGACGTCTCGTGTGTTATGATGCATGCGTCACATCCCAAACACATACATTCACGGCTACCGGAGCGATAAACTCATTTCTAACTGGAAATTCACGTTCGTTCCTCGACGTAAAACAGCGCCTTTAGAAAGGCCCCAAAAGACATACCAAACTGTTTCCTGTAGCGTAACGAAAAACCAAAACGTATTTACAGATATCATCCAAAAATCATCATAATACGTATTCGTCCCACAAAAGTTGATGTTTCAAGAGAATGAGATTTATAGCTCAGCTCATTCTTAACCTCGTCATTAAATGTATAAAAATGGTAAACATCGCTCCACAGCCACTTTGATCCAAGCAAACTAATTCCGGGACGATTGAAGAGGAGGCAATGTGGATCCCAGAACTAGCTTGGACGTCTTAAAAAATCAAAACTTTCTTGTTACTAACAAAAATCTACCCCAGATTCGTCCACCCCATAGCCCAGCCACTAAGTTATCACGGCTTTCATATGACTAATTTACTTACTGACAGTAACTTAGGCTATACAGTCTTTAATGACAGTGTGATTGATAAGTAATGACGTAAAAAGGAGCTGTGTTGGTATTAAAACGGCATTTACTTGGCGAAATTCGGAAATAAGATAAACTTCGGTCAGGAAAACCAGTTTTATGGCTGATATTTAAACCCGGGACAAACTGAACACCTACAAAGAGTACCTCACAAAACTTGACTGCGAATTTCGCAATTACGTTCCCTGCAATATGCGTATTAACAGCTTGTTGAAGGACTAAAACGTGACTACCTTACTGCAACTACGTGAATATGTAAGGAATTTATGAACAGACGTCAGCATAAATAATTTTCATTCCTGATTCCTATCCATATTGAAATCGTTTCCTTTCTCTAATCGTAAGCTCTTTCGTGTAAAAACTTTTCCTTCTTGTCCCCAGGTCAGCTACGGTTACTTCGGGTAATGCTTCAATTTAGGTATGGGGTTCCCTCCACATTCTTCTCTGTTTTATCACTAACACTAATTCACCCTTTCGACTAGACGTAGCATATAAACGTATAAACGAGATCTTTGATAAGAGTAAGAATCAAGTAAAATAAAATAAATGCATTCCTGTATTTGCAACTGATGCAAGAGCTGCCGTACGCGACGCCCAGCACCCCAGTGTCTGCAAGTATCTTGTTGTATACACTCGCGGTTTTACTTCTATTCGATACACGAAAAGGAAATGGAGAAGAAAGAAGCTTTATGCCTTTAAAATTTGAATGTAGATTTAAAACTCTGTATCCTATGATACCCTTTCCATCACGAAAACCACTTTCATCCTGCCACCCTCAGTGCTCCTGTATGACGGTCTGAAGGCTTTCTTTATTCAGATTTTCCTGGAAGCAATTCAGTAAATCTCTTTCTAGTACTTGATATGACAGTCGTGTGCTTCATGTTTTGTAACAATGAAACGTAACTACAAAGGTACGTGTGTGCGACAGAGGACACAACTAAGATGAAAGAATGATAGTAATATGTCAAAATGAAAAATATTTGCTTCTTGAGTTTATGAAAAATTAACTTCAATACAAAGAATTTTCAGTGTACGTTCTACCTTAAGTGTGACAAACAAAATTTAGCCCCCGTGTGAACAGCGGCTATAGTTACATGCCTGTACGTTTTAGGCTCTATTTTGTAGGCCCAACGCCGGAAGATCAAAGGTAAGGCCTGAATGGTAGCAGGCACTAAGCGCATTTGTGAAGTGTAGACCTACTTGTCTATTCCGAATAGTCGTGTACATTTAAAACACACAGAGAAATATTAGCAAGAACTTTCATCTTCTTAATACACTCTAACAATATTTCCACCAATAAACTGCCAGAATAGAAGCAGACCTACTGCGGAAACAAGCACACACAATTTAGAACAGGAATACCAGTGATTTGAGAACATAAAAGTGGATTAGCAGTTAGGTCATTCTTGTGAAAAGTGATGAAGTATTGCACAGAGTCAATGCGAAAGGGAAAATCCTACATACAATGCAATGAAGGAAGACTGGATTGGTCAGATCTAGCATCTGAACTACCTTTTAAAGCATGTTATTGAAGGAAAGAGAGGAGGGACGAGCAGACGGAAGGCGGATGTCGTCAGCTTGTTGATGAAGTTAAGGGCAAGGCAGTTTGAAAGAGGAAACACTAGATCGCACTGTGTGGAGAACTCGCTTTGGACGAGGCTGTGGACCTGACGCAAGACAAACTACGTAAACAGTGACAAGATGGATGGTTCTCCAATGGCCAATCCTCATAACCAGATGTACGAAAATCGCGTACACAAAGGCTATCAACTTGTGTGACTGCGCCGTTTACTTTTAATAGGATAATGGCTTTCAAAATTGATACACACAGGAAGATACGAAGGTCCTCGATTCTTACACCTGGTGTGGAAAATTTATAGCCCTTTCCCGTAAGATTTTCAAGTCCAGTGTCGTGTACTTTAACTTTCAAGACACGCTCACATGCATAAACTCTGGTAGCTGTATGACAAATCTACCTTCTTTCTTATCGTCAATTATTAATTTTTTATAAAGATTTGTTATCCGTAGTATCATAATTCTGCAATCAATAGAATGTACAGGGTGTGGTTATAGTTTTGTATTAATATATTTATTGCTGGGTGGAATTAAATAGTCAAAAAGAAGAAAAATCGAAAGAAATTGAAAGAATGAAAGAATTCAATAAACAAATATGGACTAAAATATGTTAATGACGGGGAGGTAAATATAAAAAATTGGGTAAATTAAAGTATGAATTAAATAATTTGGTAATATAAAGAGAAGATTAAATGTAAAGATTGGAATTACAGCTGTGTGTATCCACTGCAAGACAGCGTATTGCTGGAGTAGAAATAGAGCTAGCTCCACGCTTTCTTAACAATGGCATTAGATCGAGATAAGTGACTAATTTCACGCTCCGCTGTCTTTATACGTCGAATAAAGGAGGTTTGCACCCACTCAACGCGAGGCTTGGTGGATCCCATATAGTCTGGACGTACTGGATAAGAGACATTCTTTCTCTGCTGTTAAATAAACACCCTGTCTTCCAGACTGTAGTGCAGTGCCAACACCAACTACGCTTTCTCGGCTCTATAAGTTCACCAAATAATCACATATTTTGAATTGCAATTATGAGTATATAACAAAATAATCACATATTTTGAATTGCAATTATGAGAATATAACAAAATAATCACATATTTTGAATTGCAATTATGAGTAAATAACCAAATAATCACATATTTTGAATTGCAATTATGAGTATATAACAAAATAATCACATATTTTGAATTGCAATTATGAGTAAATAACAAAATAATCACTTATTTTGAATTGCAATTATGAGTAAATAACCAAATAATCACATATTTTGAATTGCAATTATGAGTAAATAACAAAATAAATTCATCAATGAAGAATAAGTTACGTGAAATAGATAAACCAATTAAGACAATGCACCTAAAAGTATTGAATGTAGTGAAAGAGTAAATACCTGGTAATTGCGAAGCCAAAAATGAATGTCTGTAAGAAGGAAAAATATTAAATAGCAATTAGAATAGTCAATGGATCTTTCTTACGAGTGGAGTAGTGGGACGGGACGGAGTAATCAGATAGAGTACCTGGGTGGATGTAGGTGACAAGATGCGTGGAGATTCTTACAGAATTCGGCAAACAGCGTTCGCCTGGGGCACAAAAGAAGAGAGGAAAGTAGATATGGGACAGGACAGGTCGTACACGTCGAATCATAGTAATGAGAAATAAGAATTCTGAGAGAAAACCGAAAGTAATATCACCAAGAAAGCTCTTGTAACTACAGAGGAAATACACGTATATATGTTGCAGGAATTATAGAGAGGAAACATCTTGGGAATGAAGTCATACATAATAGGTCTATGGAAAACAGCAAGGCTAAACGACAAAGGGTTCGGTACTATGGCTTTTCTGTGTAATGTATGCAGCTGAATTATTAGATAGATGTGAA
>Ga0123352_10012511_pt1 | contig 13419 bp, 9 predicted proteins | sample TergutLab28metaG_FD_89700 | JGI IMG/M metagenome (GOLD analysis project Ga0123352, IMG submission 89700) | Labiotermes labralis P1 segment gut microbial communities from Petit-Saut dam, French Guiana - Lab288 P1 | ecosystem: Host-associated > Arthropoda: Insects > Digestive system > Gut ...
CGCACGGTAACATCCGCACCGTACACACGACCTACGCAGCGACTCTCAAGACCACCACCCATCCAAAAACTCAGGTATGTAAAAACTTATTTATAAATAACACGGAAGTATTTTCATCACACCACACACCCAGTGCCACTATCTAACCTAACCACCACACTAAACACCCACAACCTACACAGAGACTTGATCACAAACACACACAACCCCCAACACCTTAAACCTCCATCACAAACCTCTGCTACACACACCCCTCCCACAACCAGGTGAGCACAAACCTCCAGTCCCCACACATACAAACCCATACAATACTCCATAGACTGCATTGATAAAACACCTATATAACACGGCGGCATACAGCCACTACACACACAGTTCATATTATCTCATTCTTTACACTGCAGAAAACCATATGCTACAACTCAAAATCTAATGTTCCTGATGATGGGCGTATGTAACCGAAACATGTCGAGCTAAGAATACTTCAATAAAATTACCTAGTTTCATCAAGTTGGCATTTAACTTTATTTAATTTAGGGAACGATATCACACAGAAACAACAATAAAATACGCATATAAGTAAAGAGACATTTCAAGGAATAATCATGGCAAGCAGAACTTGACAGACCAGTACATCGTCTGGTTACGTGTGAGCAGTTCTTTAAACTGAAGAGCCCAGAACTGTCACGCAGTGTAGTATAGTTGGACGTTTAGTCGGTAATATCTCCTGCCACTAAAGAACTCTGTCCACCGTTTCTTCTTACGCAGAGTTAATTAAATTCAAATTCCGCTTTCATTCTCAAATTTACGCATAGATCTTCAATATGAACCTTTCCATTCAACTTTCTTAAAAATATTCCATATGTAGTTTTAATTTCCCCCACTCAACGGCACTATTTGTGACGAGATGTGGACGTGATTGTATGACATAAATCAAACACACTAAAATACGCTATAAAGTCAACGGCGGCTTAAAAAATGTGTTACTGGCTGATAACCGAGCGGCTGTCTTACTTGACCAGTAATACTGTAAGTGTGTCATCAAAGGCGGACAATAATTCCATGACATAAAAACCGGATGTGCAAACTGAATTGCCTATTAATCTTGAGCATCAAATACTGAGAGGATGAAAGGCACAAGAGGCTGTTTTTAAGCGCTTTCACAAAACTGCGGAAAGCGAATATCAGCTTCGTCGTGTATGTCTGTCCGTTTGGATGGAACAACTCGGCTTCCACTGGACGGATTGTCATAAAACCTGATACTTGAGGATTTTTCCATCATCTGTCGAGAAAATTAAGTTTCATTGAAATTTAAGAAGAATAAGATTATTTTACATGAAGCCCAATTTACAGTTTTATCATAACTGAAGAATAAAAACAAATTATATGCCACTTATTTTATTGTACTTCTTATAGGCTCAACATGTTTCGGACATTACTATTCCCATCATCAGGAGCTCGCGACTATGATGTTGATTACCACATTGGTCGTTTGGGTCTTGGTTTGCTGTATGTTGGAGGTTAGGTGCGGTTAGGCTGGAGTAGTGGAGACACTACTCCAGCCTAACCGCACCTAACCTCCAACACACAGCAAACCAAGACCGAAACGACCAATGTGGTAATCAACATCATAGTCGCGAGCTCCTGATGATGAGAATAGTAATGCCCGAAACATGTTGAGCCAATAAGAAGTGCAATAAAATAATAAGTGGCATATAGTTGGTTTTTCACTCTTCAGTTATCACAATGATGCACGGTCCAATAAACATCAGTTTTTATCATATCTCGCTCAGTTCTTCTTAGAATGAGAATTATTTCAGAGAGAAGTTACACAGAAAATTAAAACACACTTTTGTGTTCAATATTTGTTTTAGAAAATCATGTTGCTTATTAGATAATATGGAAAAATGTTTTGCAGCCGGACAGACCACAGATGACGATATGGTGTATGCTCATGGCCTCTCGATATCTAACGCTTAACACACTCACTCAGTTTAGGTAATACTTATTGCTTTTCCACTGCAACAATGGTTCCAAGACGGCACCTCATTGTTGCGTTATACCTACATTGAAAGTCTTGTTATTGTGTACTTTTTACATATGAATTACAGAATATTATGTAGCAATATTGGGTTAAACAATAACTTTGGTTCTTAACAATCAAAAAGTATACTTGTTTAAACCCTCTTTCCAGCTGTGTGAATTGTACATGGTCAAGAACATGATTAGTTTGAATGAATAATTCGACGAGATGTTGAAAAAATGGCTGTGTCCAATTTTTAAGTATAAACAATTCCCGAAACTCAGAGGAAGTTCTGCGAAACGATAAGAGAATCTTAGTCGGGATTGTCGATCTGAGAGCAAGAGATTCACAATCAGGAGCTCCTGTATGTTGCCCATCCCATCACGCCCCTAAAATCTGGGTAATCTGCATATAAAATTAAGGAGTTCCATTTTTTTATACTTTTCATTTTATCAGCGAATCCTAAGCGCGTATACGTGTTTTCTCGGCGTCACATCAGTAAGTCAGCAATTACGCCTAAACGTGATATACATGCTCTGAACATTAAACACGAATCGATCGTCGGAGAACCGTCCTGCTGAATTGAAACATATTTGCTGACAGCTTGCGTGCCTGCTCTCAAGCTTTCAGCAAACCTGTATGACATATACCATTGCTGTCTGTACAGTGAAGAACTCCTGATGATGGACAGAGGAACTGTCCGAAACACGTAGAGTTTTATTCCAAAAATTAATTTGAGAAATTAGAGCATCTATTTGTTTTTATTGTAAGAATTTGTTGGGGTTGTTAGAACGAGGTGGCTGTTGGTAAGGTTGTTTACGGGTATGGGGCTATTGCCAATGATGCTCACCAAGCACACACCTTCCCCGACGTTACCAGTTTGTGCTTAAGGCCGTGGCCAGCGTGTACACTTCTTTTGTTTCTGCTCTTGTTCCGGCTGCTGCAAACTTAGTAGATGCTTGGAAGCTTTGCCTCATATATGCATTACCCATTACCCCAGAGACCTGGAACACTTGTACACTTCTGGACACTCGTGGTTGTGATGACCACTACTGCATTATATGCATCTTGTGGCTGTTTAATTTGAAACAAGAATGAGACAAGTACTGGCAGTTCTAGCATTGTCTCAAATATGTTTCCCATAAGCTGTATGGCAGAGGTAAATCGAAGGTAGCGCGTTAGAGTTAACCAAGAATAATTATTCGGCATTTAAAAAATGTGCAGGTATAGCTTAGGTTTGGTCTTTCGTGACGTCAAGGACAAAATAACTGAAGACAAAACAATTATGTCTTCTGAAGAAACATAGGAACGAATGTGTCTTATTAATGCATTGATAGGACGTCAGACATTTGAATAAATGCGAAGTTGTAAAGATTTGCTTTGATCGTGCAGTCTGTTACGCTGCGGGTAACAATGTGGATCCATGTTCCTATAGCTGGCAAAGAAGCTTGGCCGGTCACGAGAGATGCAGTCTCCATTTTAAAGAAAGTGAAGTATAAAGGAATAATCATTCAGACTAGTAATGGTCTTTCCGACGTTATAAGTGCCACCTGCTCAGAGTATGGCTTCGCTGGCATCGACTATGAGTAGCGGAATAGTTCCTAGTAGGAGTTTCCGGTATCTTAACTGCAGAGAGGTCTCCCTTTTCATGACCCTTCCTTACTGAATTTTCAAATCTCGCTCTAATAGGCTGGACACTTTCTACGATAGCTTGCAGCAGGAGCTGCTGTCTCCCTGAGCTGGTGGTCCATGGTTATAGAGCGAGAATTGTAATAATGAGTACGTGGCCTAACTTCTTCTGCACTGAACAAAAAGGAGTCCAGCTTATTATTACGCGTGTAGCACTGACAGAATGCTTGGAACTGCTCTTTGACAAATACTGTAGTTATATTGCAGTGCACGGTTTTTGACCGGTGGAATTTTCAACCGTTTGACTAGGAGCGACTCACTAACACAGCATCACATATGGTGTAGGGTCTTCTCTCCGCCTCTGTTAGTACAGGTGACCTTGTCACAGTAAAGTTCCAAGCAAATAAACAACCACCGCTCGCCACTTCTCCACAACCTATAAGCCCGTCCGCCAGCTCCGCTAATTCCTCCACCGCCCAAAAGCGCTGCAACGTGCTGTTCTAGACGGCCCTTCTCTTTTCCGCTGTCCCCTTCATTTTCCATCAGCCAGTCCGAACAATTTTCGTTTTTAGTTTCAGAGAGGTAAAATTAATTATATTTTGCATGGCCGAAAGGATTATGTCGATCGCAGGCTTGGCTTCCTACATTTCTTGCACGAGCGATAAATTACAGCTGCAAAGCATCTTGCCCATCTGGACTCGCGTAAGCTCGAATAACGCGTAATATTCTATACACATTGGCAGAATTCAGAAATGATCCGAATACCATGTTCATAAATATCATGTGAATAGTAGATGTTAAATTTGAGGTGGGCACAGAAAAGCCTGTAAAGTGCTCATCATTCTTGTCTGCTTTTGGCACCCATTGAAAAAGGCCGACAGAAATTTGTAAACTCCCCAGTATTAAACTTTTAGAAAATCCTTTCTATAGCTGTTACATGTGGAGAGAAGGATGGAGAGACACGGCGTATTTACTGGTCGTTGTGCACGCAACATAAATGATGCACATCTCGTGTAGAGCTGCTTTAACGTCACGCCTAATTCTTACTGTCCCTAGCCAAGCAAATCCTGACTGAGGAACCAAAATCAACGTATAGCCTCCTTTTATCTAAAAGTAAAACTATTTTTTCAAAATTACCCTCAAAACACAGCAGTGTATAAATGTTGGTATATTATTGTGGCAACATGTTTCGGTCTTATTAGATAACCCTCAGGACGGCATTCAGAGATATGAGGTACGATCAGTGCATATCATGTACTGTGGGGTCCCATATTACTTACAGAGTTTACATAAAAATATTTTAAAATTATATGACATTATATACATTAAAATTGACTAAAAGTATATACTGTTATTAAATATATATTGTTGGGGTGGAAATATATATATATATATATATATATATATATATATAAATTATTAGTGTGTAGGTATCTTAATAATTTAAACCAGTTGGGAAGGTATTGTGGTTCATATTTGAAGGTGGCCAAATCTTGTAGTCATATCAGCCCTCAAGTTCAAGTTTGCAGTATATCATGCACGTGATTTTGATATTGATATTGATATTGAGTATTCCTGTCTGTATACGTGTACGTAGATGTACTGAATTGTGGATCTATTAGTCACACATTTGGCGTATTGATATCTGGTTGTATACTAAAGCATTTAAATTTCAAATTAGACTATATTAGGCATATTCACGTGTACGTTGAAATATCAGACGTTGACGTTGGTTGAAGGTACTTAGACGGTACTCAACAAATGTATTCTCTGGTGTGGTTATTGACTTTTTCCACGTGTAGGTGGTTAATTTGTTGTAGAGATGAGAAGCAAGACGAACGGATGCGTGCTGGCTGTGCCACAGTTTGTAACTCACACACACACACACACACCACACACACACACACACACACACACAAACCACCACCAGACATCCATTCGTTGAACACCGTCTAACTACCTTCAACCAAGGTCTCATATTTCAACATACACGTGAATATTTCTAAAATACCTTAACTTGAAATTTATTATTATTATTACTACTATTATTATTATTATTTACTGCAATTGAGTTTTCACTTGGTGGCAATAGTCCTTACACTAGTAACAAATAAGAATAAATATACATAAATGAAACAATACAAAAACACATTAAATACAAGTACACATATTACCAAAACACCCCCACATTTGCCAAAACATCTACACATTATAAAACCCACACATACACACACCCACATACTACAAAACAAGTTAAAACAACCACAGTACAGATAAACACCAAATAAAATAGTTACAGTACAATCAAGTACTCTCAGTATAAGGTCACCCTAATGTGCATGGTACTTCTGTCCCCAAGAACTGCAATGTAATTCACTTCAATTTAAATGTATACAAATATATACAACCAGATACCAATACGCCAAATGTGTGACTAATATATCCATAATTTAGTATATCTACTTACATATACAGACGTGAATACACAATATCAAAATCACGTGCATTATATACTGCAACCTTGAACTTGAGTGCTAATGTGACTACGAGATTTGACCACATTCAAATGTGAACACATTACCTTCCCATCTAGTTCAAATTAAGATACCTATACGCTAATAATTTGTATACATATTTCTACCCTAACCAATATATATTTAATAACAGTACAAACTTTTAGCCAAAATTAATGTGTATAATTTCGTACAATTTTAAAATATTTTTATGTACACTCTGTAAGTAATATGGGATCCCACAGTACATGAAATGCACAGATTGTACCTCATATATCTGAATGCCGTCCTGAAGATGGTCTAATAAGACCGAAACATGTTGCCACAATAATATACCAACATTTATACACTGTTGTTGCGTTTGGACGGTAATTTTAAAACACACTGACTTCTAGAATTAAAACACAACGAGATGTCCTCAAAAAAAAAAACTCCCCTTATCTACCTGCTGCCTCACCGGCTGTTTGTAGTTAATCTCCAGTGCTGCAGTCCAGATCTACAAGATATTCACGTCTGGTATGTACAAAACAGCATGTCACTTTTCATGTGCTTTTGGAACATCAACAAGCCGAGTGTAGACTCCGACCATTTGGTGTGAAATGTCAGTCAGCCACAGGACACTGCAGGTTATGACGCGGCATGTAGAAGTCATTTTACCTGAACATGTTTTAATCACAACGTCCACGTTCTTACGTGCTACAGGTTTATGTAAAAGTGTCTTATGTTCATACATATGCATCCACACAGCCTTGAGCCTCGACGTGAGTTTTCGTAGAGGTTGTCTGAAAAGCGTGGGCATGTTTAGCCTATTTTGTCAGTGTAGAGAACTTCAGATAGGTAGTCCTCCGTCTGACCCTTATATGCCACATTAAATTTCAATAAAACTCATTGAAATCCGTCGCTGTGAAAGCTCTAGTTCATACATTTCCTTAAATTCTTTTATGACACACACAGCCACATTTTTATGTGCGTTGTACATGTAGTATCAATGGTTACAGGCCTGAAATTAATCAACATAGTATTTTAAAATTCCAATATTGTCTAACAGAAAACACATTATTTCTCCAGTACGTAGACAAACCAGATAACGGTAGGCAGAGAAATAATTGCTACTTATTCTGGACACCGTGTGACACACACATGAGAAGACACAGTGCAGTATTTAATGGCAGTTCTTCTTATAATAAAACCAAAGAGATGTACTAATTTCTCACATTTATTTTTGGTATAAAACTCTACATGTTTCGGACAGGTTTTCTGTCCATTATCAGGAGTCTAGTACTGTACGACATATACCTATTTCTGCGTATACAGTACTAGACTCCTGATAGTGGTCAGAAAACCTGTCCGAAATATTTAGTTTTATTCTAAAAATAAGTTTGAGAAATTAGTTCATCCCGTTGGTTTTATTATAAGAATATATCACGATGCACGGTGCTTTGAATGTCAAATTTGATGGCACCGTACACACGACCCATGCAGCGCAGCTGCTCTCAAGACCACCACCCAACCAAAAATTCGGCGCAGAAAACCATATGCTGCAACTCAAAATCTGATGCTGCTGATGATGGGCGTGTGTACCCGAAACATGTCGAGCTAAGAATACATCAATAAAATTACCTTATTGCATCAAGTTGGCATTTCACATTATTTCTTTACCCCTTCATTTACCAGCTGTGTTGAAATTTGATCAGTACTTTATGATTTTTATCATTTGATTTTTCAAATTCTCGAAAAGCGCAAGAGAAGGCACTAGATGAGGCTCAAGCGTATATAATTCTCTCTTGAACTGCTTATAAATAACCGCATGTACATTCTTTTACTAACGGCAGTGATTCTTTAATATGTTACTTATAATGTGGTATCTTCAAGTACCTGACTCTTTTAATTTTCGTAGCAAATTCTAATTTGGTATCCCTTCTTCAGGTATGTCTGTATACAGGTTAATTTTCTTGTTCTTACTATGTGTTTGAAGCTATTTATTTTTCCCTCTTTTTGTTCTTTAAGTGTCTGTATTTCCGCCCTTTAATTTGATCATTTACTTTGATTCAGCTGGCTTGGATAGCGTCAGCCTTGCAACTGAACTCCTTTCCTTTGATCTAAAAGTGTAAGAACCCATAATCAGTTTAGCGTTTATGCTTCTTCCCTTCGTAGTGACCTACGCTGCTTTAGCTGGAATTTTCACTTTTTTACCAATATCTTCCCGAGCCCTATTTATGTCCCTATTATTATCGAAGCTCTCCAAACCTACAAAACTTTTTGACCTTTTAACCCGATACTATTTCCTAGCACCACATTGTTTAAATTCCTGAAGTCACATCTGTCCATACTAAATACTTTGAAACAACCACAGAAATTCGAAACACACGGTCACTGAAGGTCAAAATATGGACACAAGGAATAACGTTGTTCTACAAAGGACTAGAAAATGAGGGATAATTCTAGCAGAGGAAGGGATTCAGCATCACGGCAGTCAATAGAAAGTGTTGAAAGGTCTTGAAATAGTACCGGTCGAAATGTAACAACTTAACATTAAGCACGATGAATGCCTGCCAACAGAGTATTGCAATATTGGAGATTTCAAAAGGGCTGATATTAATAATTCAGGTATTCTGGGGTTTACGACTTTATGAAGGCGTTACATTATTTCAGAACTTTGGGATGTGTTAACTCGCCGCCTGTATACCGTAATCTCATCCACAAATATCTGTTCCTATTTTACGACTGTAACTTTGCGATGTGCATATAAATGCCTTTATTGCAATAAATGACGGAGTATTACACAGAGTCAAGGAGAAAAGGAATAACTTCAGTACAAGAAAAAGAAGGGCAGGATTGGATTGCAACAGACTTCTAAATAACACTGTTGAAGAAAAGATGTAAGTGATGGGAAGATACAGAAGAAGAATGTAAGCAGCTAGTGGATGCCCTGAAGAAAATAAGATAATGCTGGAAATTGAAAGGGGAAGCACTACATCGCACTGTGGACAGCTCGCTTTGGAAGAGACAGCGGACATGTCGTAACAGAGACTACAGGATAAATGAAGCCTGGCTATGAACATGGACAGGTGGCGGACTCTTGTGAACGCGGTAATAAACATTCGGGTTTCATAAAATGCGGGAATTTATTGACTAACTGAGAAAAGACTAGCTTCTCAAGAAGGCTTTTGATTCGTGAGGTAGTTAACTAGTTAGGTAGTTAGTTAACTGGTTAGGTATATAGTTAACTACTTAGGTAGTCAGCCAGTTGGTTGGTTGGTTGGTTTGTTAGTTGGTTGATTGTTAGTCGGTCAATCAGTGAGCCTTAAACTATTCTGGTATTCTTGTATTAGAAAAAGTTTTTTTTTCCTCGTTAACTTAATCCTTTCTCAGGCTGCACTGAAAACCTACAGAGTTGTGGGTTTCTCATCTCTGATTTCATGGTTTCCATGACACGTTCGGATTATTAGGCGGATATAGAGACACATTTAAGTTAATAATTTGTGGTCACCTTGAAACCACAGCATGTAAAAGAAGTTCAAAAAGTGTGTTCCGCTGTTCCAGACGTTTTATTTTCGTAATTTAACAAATCGAAAAGCCGATAAGGTAAACCACAGTTTACCTGCTGGGCTCTCTCAAACCCCAAGGGAAATTTAACACACTTGAAAGTGGTCAATTTCAAAGTTCTGTTGAATAAATTCAGAGAAAAAAATTAAACAAATAATATATCTACACCCACAAATACTAAGATTATTTCGAACTCAGTGTGTTTGGCTTCACAAGATGGAGGTATGATGGCGTGAACGGATAGCAAAACCGGAGAAACGGAAACCATAATCAGTATACTCTAAAGTAAAAGTCGACTTCCTAACCATAGATACAGGTAAAAAGTAACATAAATTTGATATTTGAGGACATGAAAGAAACTGATGTACTTCAGGATATGTTTCAATGAAGAGTTCCATAAGCAAAGTAATGGTTAAACGTGCAATTTATTCATTTATATATTCATCCATTCATTCATCCAAGGTCTTCTAACAAAACGGCTTGTACTACGAGTACATACTGTCGGATGTAAAGATTAAACAGTAATAAATTTTAAAGGATGTCAGTAAACCTAAATGTGTCTAATGATGGAATTTTGCAGTTGGTAGTACTTGTAAGGCGTTTCGCGAAACTGCGAAAAGCGAATATCAGCTGCGTCATGTCTGTCTGTCTGTCTATCCGTTCGTCTGTAGATTCGTTGGTCCACATGGAAAAACTCGGCTCCCAATGAACGGATTATCATGAAATTTCATATCTGAGGATTTTTCTAAAATGTGTCGCAAAAATCAAGTTTCATTAAAATCTGACAAGAATAACGGGTACTTTAGATGATGCGGTGTACATTTATGATGGTATTTCGTGGAATTCTTCTTAAAATAAACATTTCAGCAAAATTTGTAGAGAAAGTCAGAACAGAAATTTTGTCTAAAAACGTTTTTCTGAGGCTCTTGCCGCTCATGAGATAAAGCGGAAACAAATAGTAGACCCTGATAAGCCAAAGACGACAATGTAATATGGCGCATACTCATTGCATGCTGGATAACCAAGGCTATAAAGGAATACTCAGAACTTGTAATAATTATAGTTTTTTCACTACAACAACGGATACACGAACGCGCCTCAATGTTACGGTACACGGATATTGCCCTTAATTTTCTATCGTTTGTTATACGGAGCAAAATATTTTTCTGCAGATTTTGTCAAACAATCTGCTAATGACAGAAACAGCAACATCAGAGTGTGCTAGGATATCTAGCCTTTGAAGACACAGATGCGACAGCTGAATTAGGAAATCCCAATTTTTTCCTGAGATATTCTGGGTGGATAGGGGAATCTTATGAAGTAACTCAACCAGAAACAAGAAGAGGAGCCAATGGCTCAACCTTCTTCTCAATATAACGTTTTTTTTATATAATGAAAGTCATTTCAATACGGAGACCTAATAATGCATCAAGCAATCCTGTATTAAGATACAGTCGCATAGGAAGAACTCTTTTGTCTTTCGTTAGGGCTTTCAGAAATTTTTTCTCAGGTTCTGCCGTAGGATCGTAAGAGAAGCTTGTATAAATCTGGGACTGTAAAATTCTCTTGTATCTGAGCCGATCTAACAACAGAGTGCACCTTCTTTACTCTGGTTGCAGAATCCTAATACCTTACACAGTATTCAAGGATTCTGACCACAGCATATTTCAACAAGCTCGTCTCGTGATATGGAGTTCTCCGTCCTTTGGGGTTTTTGTGCCATAACCTTTAAAAAATGTGCCATGTCTGAAACTCACCAAAAGATTGAAAATGCCCAATACAGTACTAAAGTTATTTCTAACATTAATTGATTTTGAAAATTTTATTTGTGGCTTTAAACTCTTGCTGATTCGAAATAGGAGTGGGAAACTTCCATTTTTCAAACACAAAATTATCTTCACACTCAGCATCTTAAATTTTGGATTGAATTATTTTAAGGTGAGCACCAAATAAAGAAAGAAGATGAACTGGCTACAGCAAAATTCAAACACTTCCTAATACTTACTACCTATGAACCTATAAGGACATGCTGGAGAGTTGAATACCAGGCGACAGACGAGCACAGAACCCAGCAGGTACGAGTATAAGGCTAAGTGGAAAGAAATATAAGGTGGGCTTTGTGGCTGATTTTATATAGGCTTCCCTTCCGACACTTGCCTGGGGCGACTGAACAGAACAACGAAAATATTCAGCACAGGTAGCCTATTTCTACGCCGAATTTTGTACCAGAAACGAAGCAGGAGTTCTACTGTATCCACGGCAACAATTGGTGCCGGATTGTAAGGAATTTATCTTGCTATAAATGTATCACATATAATAAAGAATTTAAGCTCCCATAAACACTGTAAAGTAACTCAATTATTATACCAACTACTGCATATATATAAAATTTATAAAATTTACACATTAAAACATTAAAAACGCTCCGACATGTTTCGGTCCAAGACTATCATCACGGAGCCATATCGTCCTTGCTAAAGTCACACTATAAAACGTCACATTAATTTCGCTGTACCAGTTGGGTGTTGTGGCAGCATGCCGTGTAGTGTAATGTTATGTTGCGAAGAGTGCCCTGCTATGGATGTGCAGGGCACTCTTCGCAACATAACATTACACAACACGGCATGCTGCCACAACACCCAACTGGTACAGCGAAATTAATGTGACTTTTATAGTGTGAATTTTGCAAGGATGATATGGCTTCCTGATGATAGTCCTAGGACCGAAACATGTCGGAGCGTTTTTAATGTTTTAATGTGTAAATTTTATAAATTTTATATTTGTGCAGTAGTTGGTATAATAATTAAGTAATTCAACAACATGAACGGTGTAACAATGAAAATAAAATAAAAAAACCCGTAGAGTAATTTGAGACGCAGATGGTACTATATTCTACGTTTGTCTCCAGTCTTCTTGGGAATACTTTGGGATGTAATTAGACCAAAACTTTGTTAGCATGGTAATGTTAATTCAAGTAATGCCAGTCGGCTCATTATCATTAAGCAAGGCTTCATATAAGACTACAACAAAGTAAGTTATTTCCTAACGACTACTTCCCTTCCATCTGTGAAATAAGTCACAATAGTCCGCAATCATAAAACAATATTACCGGGGACGAAATTTTGCTTTAAATTTTTTCTCTGTTTAAGAGCATTCCCGCCGTAATAAAAGAAAAGTAACAAATTCCTTGACCTATTTTTGCCCGCAATTATAGTTATACGATTGTGCGATGTGTCTTAAAGTGTACAGGGCCTAAAACAGGCTGCGTGTACTTCTGACAGCATAAAATTAAATTAAGAACAATCTCTGGCAACATAAGCTTTCCGTCACAGAGTAAGCAACAGCAGGAATTTACGATTAAATACCAATAATACAGCGAAATTTTAAAGTTTAAAATACTTTTTTTAAACCAGTAATAAACCTAGATCAACATAAAAGGCAGTCTGGACAGTGAAACAAGAACATCAGCTACTGTATTTCAAGCATAGGGGAAAGTCGCCTAACATGGGAAGGTTAACTTAAACTGCTATTAAACTTAGGAAAATGTCCTAAAACTTTTCAAAACACAAGTAAAACTTAATTTGATTAATGAAGAGACAGTTGCTACACAAATATCATACATTATTAAAAGAAAAACGGGTGTAAAATTCTTTTCCCTAAAAGCTTCTTTTCCTCAAATTAGGCGCACACGTGTCCCTAATTTGAGGA
>Ga0123352_10012512_pt1 | contig 13418 bp, 10 predicted proteins | sample TergutLab28metaG_FD_89700 | JGI IMG/M metagenome (GOLD analysis project Ga0123352, IMG submission 89700) | Labiotermes labralis P1 segment gut microbial communities from Petit-Saut dam, French Guiana - Lab288 P1 | ecosystem: Host-associated > Arthropoda: Insects > Digestive system > Gut ...
CTGCAAGGCAAGGCGCTGAAGGAAATTCATGCCATTCTGACAGAAACATTAGGGGAACATGCACCATTGTATGTCACCATCAAAAACTGGGTGGCCCAGTTTAAACATGGTGATTTTTCCACCTGTGATGTGCCTCGTTCTGGGCGACCCAAAACAGTGACCACCCCAGAGATTACTGATCAAATTCACAAGCTAATCTTGGAAGACCGCCGGATTTCGGCAAAATCAGTAGCTGGGCATCTCACGTGAGCGGGTTGGATCCATCATTCATGAAGATTTGGATGTGCGGAAGCTCTCCGCAAAGTGGGACCTGAAATGCCTGAATGTGGATCAAAAACATCAACGGTGCCAATCGTCTGAGCAACTTTTGGAATTTTTTTGGCGTGATTCAAATGATTTCCTGTCGTGATTGGTGACCATGGACGAAACCCGGTTATATCGCTATGACCCAGAGACAAAGCAACAATCAATGGATTGGTGGCATAGCAGCTCACCCTGCCCCAAAAAATTCTGAGTCCAAAAATCCGCTGTAAAATGAAGGACATTTTGAAAGGAAAATGCCGCGGGAAGGTCACCAAAGGGGTCTTGTTTTTGCACGACAGTGCCCCGGCTCACTGGGCACTTGCAACCCAGAAGAAACTGGCCTACCTGGGCTTCCAGTGTCTTGATCACCCACCCTATTCTCCAGATCTGGCCCCGTCGGACTACTACCTGTTCCCTGGACTGAAAAAAAAGTTCGCCATTTTTCATCCGACGTGGAGGTCATTGCTGCCGCAGAGACCTGGTTGGACGGACAACCTTCTGAATTTTTTTTGAGTGGCTTGCAGAAGTTAGAGCAACTGACTAAGAAGTGTGTTGAGCTTCATGGGGAGTATGTTGAATAAATCCCGAGTTTGGTCATTGTAGCTTGTTTCCTTCCTGGTCAGGCTAAGGACTAAACAGTACCCCTTCGTATATAGTCTTCCATGTGGTGTCCTTCATGTTTTCCCACGAAAATGTTGCTTATATTTGTAACTATTTTCATTTTGTCATTTCTGTTGTGTGCTTCAGGGAATTCACTGTATGCTATAGAGCATTTGATGACTATGGACAGGAGACGTATTTATCGTTGCTATCAGACTGGGATTTAGATGCAGCTTTTCTTAGGTAAGATGTGAAACCAGCATGTCATCTGCTGTAAGAATTGTTCTTTTATGTACAAATGATTACATTACTTTCAAGGATTCATGCCATTTTTTTCTGTTTTAAGTACCATGCCTTGTTGGCTGGCACCTGAAGGTTTATGTGCTTAATCAAGCAACATGCCATGTAACCAACTGAAGACAGGAGGAGTACCAGCAGCTCACAAAACTTTACGTATATCAAATGTGCCCCAGGAAATGAACATTGTGCAATGTAACATTGCTGTAATAGTTCATAGAACAGTCGTAAAAATTGATGCATTACATTTTATATTAACAGACATATTTTTGTGAGTGGGGAATGCTTTAATTACAGTGCCTCGGAGCCTTGCCTCTGTTTGCAAGTGGATATGAAGCCATTCGAAGAGAGTTCAGATGAATGGGATGCGGTCATTGATTTTCCACAAACTCAAGTGCCAGAAAGCAAGCCTCAAAACCGTCTGCCAGGATTGATCATGAATCAGGTTGAGAGGACATTCAGCATGGTGCAGAGGGCATTGAATCTAGTAGACGAACAGCAGCCTGCCATAACTGATCAGCCGCCCCGAATGCCACTGACAGATGCAGAATTCCGCAAGTTCCTAGATCCTATCGGTCAAGTGGTACAAGCTCGTGAGCTGAGGAATGTCATTTATTGTGGTGGCATAGAGGCAAGTCTCAGGTATGGCTCGTAAGAGCATGGAAGAAGGAAACACCTCACTGCATGAATTACCAATGTTAATGTAGTGTTGCTGTATAGAAGTGCCTTTGTTATATAGAGTCTGAGTGACCTTGTATTGTAGTGGAGCCTTGTTGGTGTAATGTGGAAGGGACACAAACTGCATCAAGTTGCAGAAGTTATTTCATAGTTCATATTGTGGTCTTCAGAGGTTTATACTGCCTCTGTGTTCAGGGCTAAATTGAACACTGCTGACCATATGATGGAGGCAGTGTTCATTCCTGATCACCATACTACACAGTATCAGAGACCAGAAGACTGCAGTATGATTCTTACTGTCATGAAAATGTAAAGCCTTGTTAATTTTATAAATTATTAAAATCGTTCATTATGTAAGGTTTCCTAGGTCATAAAAATTAAATGAGATGTCATCAAATTGTTAATTTGTTCCACTGAATAATCTGATGCATTTTTTTCATCCTGGTACTACACATGTTGAAATTCCATCTTGCTATAACTTGGACTGTGATGGACAACTTGAATGCATAAGGTGAATCTCAAATTGTGACGTGTCAGTTTTCAAAAATCGGTTTCTGTCCTATTGCTGCAAATATCTACCCTTGATGTGCTGGGCTGGCCAAATTGATCATTATCATTGATGTCGATTAAAGTAGCTTGGAACTCTGCAGCTTTTTTTGGCATGCTGCACCCTAATTATGCCACTATCATTCATGTCTGTCTGTTGGTAGTAAATTTGAATTAGGGAAAGATGTTTTGCCAGTAGTAACCTAGTTGCACTATGAAGGTCTTCATGGGACCAAGTCACCAGTGTCATTTCCATGATGCATCAACTTATCCACTGAATAGCATCTGTCTGACATATGCCATCGTTAGCAGGTTACCCTTGCTGCAAGGATGCTAGATTAACACAAACGTTGCAGGCCAGGGGCCCCTTGCATAATGAGCATGCCACGTGTCATAAGTTTATTTAGTGTCATGTATTGGGCTGAGGTGCTGAAACTTGAACATGTAGTTTCTTTACCGTAAACTCTAGTCTGGAAGCAGAACTTTGAGGCTAAGTTAGTTTATATACTCCCTTTGGTAGAGGTCTAATGCAGGGGAGCACAAGTTTTCCAAAAATCTAGGAGCTGCCTCGAAAGTCCCAGGCATCGGCATGGTGACATGAATCAAGTTCCATGCTGAGAATCCACAGACAGTAGGCACTAACATACAAACTTTATTTGCAAAGGCAACCTGTCATCTGAGGTTTGTATGTCTGGTCTGATGATGGCAAAATGATGCTGCTTAAGTCAAGTACAACATCAGAAGTTCTTAAACGTATTTAAGTAAGTACTGTCTATGGAAATCTCATCGTACAGTCATTGAAGTGTCATATAGGCCTGTCTTTTACATGAAGCATGTATGAAACATTTCCCATCTTTATATAGCCCGTATGTGCTTAGTCTAGTATTTCTCCATTTCCTGTAATTTTATATGGACTTGTTCCTAATTTTTTAAATGTGGTTTACATTCTTTGTAGAACTGTTTGGTTCCATGTACAGTCATGCATCACTTAACGATGGGGATACGTTCTGAGGAACGCATCATTAGGCGATTTCGTCATTCAAACATCGTGGAGTGTATTTACACAAACCTAGATAGTACAGTATAGCCTACTACACACCAAGGCTATAAGTTATAGCCTATTGCTCCTAGGCTACAAACCTGTACAGCATGTTACTGTACTGAATGCTGTAGGCAATTATAACACAGTGGTATTATAATTTTTGTAATATATTATAATATTATGGTACCACCTTCGTATGTGCAGTCCATTGTTGAATGTTATGCGTCGCGTGACTATACGGCGTTTGGCTCAAATATAATACAGACAGACATAAAGCTAATGATTGGTGGCTGGCCTGTCTTCTTTTGCAGGAAGGTTAACTGAATTAAGTGATGAAAGATATGTTGTATAGTAGTCAGTAGGATGATGTGTCATCTGATTGTGGTCTGGCTTTGTAGGAAAGTGGTGTGGAAACACATTTTGAATGTGTATCCAGATGGAATGTCTGGGAAGGAAAGAATGGATTACATGAAAAAGAAAGCATATGAGTATCAGGCCCTTCGAGATTGTTGGAAAGAGATGGTGCAGAATGGACAAGTAAGTGCTTAACCATCTCTCATTCCTGTTTATTTCCAACCTCAGTCCACCTAGCAGCAAATGATTTAGTATATAAATCTCTATAAATGTACAATTCCAAAAGTACTTGTTTCTGTCACAAGAGTGCAGCATGAAGCGGAAATGGTTGAAGAAGAGATAACATTCTTCTAATGATATTTCATAGTTTGCAAATTGAATGGCCAAACGAAACAGATGTTCATACGTACAGTCTGTGTTTTAATATACTGTGCATGTTATTGCAGATGACAAGTGATGTAGCATATGTGACCAGCATGGTACGCAAGGACGTGCTACGAACAGATCGCCACCACAGATTCTATGCTGGTAGTGATGATAATCAAAACATAGCCTCACTTTTTAATATACTAACAACGTAAGCATATTACCACTTGTCTGTCCATGTCTCTTGAATTTTCTAACGTCATAACTTGGTTGTTTCATATTGTAGATGCAGTTTTTAATTAGAAAAGAAGTTGTTAGAAGTTGCATGAAAATTGTTTTAATTGTTTTCATATGTTTTGTTTTGCAAAAGCATGTTCTCACAATGTTTAGTGTCATGATGCTGTCTGAATGAGTCATAGTAATTTGACATGTTAACACTTCGACACCAGAAATAAACGACCTGCGTGATCTGCAGCAGGCTGGAATTTAAATGGGGCTGCAAAAGTGCAGCAGTGATTGTATATTTTGCATTTTGTGGCTTGCACTGCACATTACAAGTGTGTAACTTTAGTTACACACTTGTAATGTGAGTCATTTACAGCGTAATTCTTTGAAATACTAGGATGACATAAAAAAAGGTAAAGGTAAAGTGATCCTGTTACAGGACCGGTGTGGCCCAGAGGGTGGGTAGAGGTATAGCTGTACTCTTCCATGACTGCGACACTAGAAGGGGGTGAGTGGTCAGCAGCATGCCCCAGCTGCACTTTGCCCCCCTGAAAGACCTGGTACCCATTTTACAGGAGTCTGAGTGGGCCCCAGGGCCAGTCTGGACGGGCGGTAAATCTTGTCCGCACCGGGGTTCAATCCTGGACCGTCCAGCCCATAGTCAGTCGCTATACTGACTGAGCTACCCGGCCCTCAGTAGGGTGACATAGCAAACAGCAAATGGTTTTCAACACTTTCAGTTCTAACAGTTACTGGATAGCATCTAATAGTTCAGTTCCCAACTGGAAGTAAACACACTGCATGTACATTATAATGATTAACCCTTTAGTGCTGTTTTAGTGCAACAGTTTCTGTTCACTGAATATATGAGATTTATAAAAATTCTGTGTGTGGGAAAAACACAGAGCTTTTGAATGTTAAAGTGGATGGTGCATATTGTAACCACTGTGCTGAGGGTTAATACTTTTCCCATATATCGTTATTAATTGTAATAAATACAGCAAGTACCACTCCTGCACCAGCAATTTGTCATAACCCCACATGATTCATGAAACTGAGATTCCTGCATTAATAGACAGTTGGGGTACAGACAAACAAACACACCTTCTGTCACAGTGCCCCCCACCCCCTACAAAAAAATAGCTTCTGCTTATATTTTTGTAAAAAACATAACATGTTTAAGTGTTGGTCTCTTAAGGATCTGTCAGGTTTCTTCTCTGTCCTGTAATAACAAGTAACAAATTGCTGTTTCATGAGCGATATGATTTTATTATGCATTGGTTGTCCACTTTAGGTATGCATTAAATCATCCAACTGTGAGCTACTGTCAAGGGATGAGTGATCTTGCATCACCACTACTGGTGACAATGGGAGATGAAGCACATGCGTACATATGCTTCTGTGCATTGATGAAGCGTCTGCACTCCAACTTCATGCTGGATGGCATTGTTATGACACTCAAATTTCAGCATTTGGCAGAAGGGCTTCTCTATTATGATCCAGATTTTTATGCATACTTAAAGAGTCATCAGGTAAGCATTTACAATATGCAGGATCCTTCATCTATCTGACAACTACTATTGTCATTTCCAGCCACCACTGTGCTGTGTGTGTGTGTGTGTGGCCAATCAGCTGAGTGGGCCATGTTAATTTGATAAACAAGCTGACAGGCAGTGGCAGCTGTTAGTTGTTGTATGAAATAATGATCACTTGTCATCTGCATTCAGTCCTGTGGCACTTCAGATTCATAACAAAGAATTTTTGTGTATTACACATACAGTTGAACACAACTATATTTCACCCAGTAGTGTAATAGGTATTCAACAACTACATGTTTCAGCCCTATATATTGGTCATCTTCAGGTTGTGATTTAACTTACAGAGCAGCTGTACAAGATGTGTGGTGTTTTTTAGGGTATTGGGGTTTGGGTGGGTGGAATGAGATCTCGTTTCAATAGTGGGTACCATGACCTAGGGCTGTTATGAATGAATTATCATTAGTTGCTTATGTACATATGTCAAAGTAGGTTACTATTTTTATGCTAAGGATATGTTATAATAGTATCATTAGTAATACTGGTGTCAATATACTTAAAACTAGCATGCTATAATGTACCAATATAGTTCATAAAACTCTAGCAATAATATCATAGTGTCACTCAGTGTCAGTATCAATATAGTTGTGTTAGACTGTATGTGTAATACACAAAAATTCTTTGTTATTGAACCAACACAATGGGGATGACACACCTCAAAACTTCAGATTGATGTTAAATAGTTTGAGACATTCTTTACACAAACATGTCCTAGAGTGTTTTAGAAGGTTGTAAGTGTCTGCAACTTCCTCAGACATAACAAGTACCTAACAGCAGTGGGTATTTTTATGCCAGACAGATGCTGTGTAAAGGTGAAGGCCGTGATTTAAGACTATTTTCCACGCATTTTGGAGCAGCAAGAGTGGAATGGCATGTATCAGTGTTGCGTAGATTTTTCGTGTTAACTTTCAGTGTTTTTCAAAAAACTTAAATACTTAAATTATCAAACTCAGTCTCTGAATACACCATAATATATGTTGTTAATCCCTATCTGTGCCTAGTATCAAAAATTTTCATCTCACACACATGTCCATAGTGCCTGTATAAACAATTTAGGCATTCAGAAAATAAAGTTGTGATGTCTGGCAGCATGTGACATCTGTTGTTATTTTGTGTGAACAACATGGTCACAAAACATTTTTGGAGGGAACTTATTTTTCCTATATTTGTTGTTCAAAGGGTGTTTTCATATATTATGTACCCACAAAAAGGGGAGCAGTTCTTCCACCCTAAAACAGCAGCTTGACCTAGTAGTTTACATCTGTAGGGTTAACAGCATAAAGAAAACAAGATTAGTGTTAATATTCAGTTGTGTCAACGTCTTTGGAGACCAATTATGTCTGCAAAGTCATGTATTGAAATTAATGCTTAATTGATTTTATTAAACATTCAACATAAAGAAAATATTTATAAAATACCATAATTGCAATCTTAATTACTTCCGTATTTTATGTTATATATGAATTTATTGCTGAATCAGCTGTCTGTAAGAACTCGATAATTTCAGTTCAAGCATTTTGTAAAGTAGGGCTACATTTCACTAATATAGGCTTAAATGCTTGATTACCTATGGTGTAGGCCTTCATTCAGATCTGTTTAGTAGTTTCAGAGACAAAACAAGTAAGGAACAAACAAAACAAGGTTGTTTTGTTGAAAGTGATAAATACAATGAAAGGTTGCCCAAAAAGTTGTCTTTAAAATGTAAATAAAGAAAAATTAACAAGTTTAAAGTCTTCTGGGACATGGTCATCAGTAGCTTGGTGACTTGGTGTCAGCGTTTCACATGGAAGTGCTGCCACCATCTTCAGGATACAAGATTAACTGTGGAGGCAGCATCTTCATCTGAAGTATTCATACTCACCTACCATACAAAGTGGCATCATATCCCAAAAGACCATAATTGTGATACTGCCATGAGAACCTTAGATCTGTGTACAGTGTGTTTTGTGTTCATGTGATGCTGTCTTTAGGCTGATGACCTTCTCTTCTGCTACCGCTGGTTGTTACTTGAGATGAAACGAGAGTTTGCATTTGATGATGCTCTACGGATGCTGGAAGTCCTGTGGAGTTCCTTGCCTCCCATGCCACCACAGAAGGAACTACAGCTGTTTGAAAAACAGTTCTGTTCATTGACACCAAGGGATTCTCCACTCCTGAAGACACCCCGAGAGAATGCATACACCAAGGTTTGTGCTTTACGGCGCCAGAGCTCTGCTGCCTCTCTTAATTCTCTTGCCAGTATTCGTCAAGTTAATCGTCACAGGCAGAATCAGAGCTTGGATGAAACATCAGCTGTTAGGGAGCGAAGTAAGGTGAAACCATTCTCAAGTTTAGATGACTCCACCATCCAACTGATGACTCATCAAGAATCGAAATTGCAGCCTGCCGCCTCATTTGAAACACTGCTGGAGCCAGAATCTGATGAAACAGCTTTAAACAACCACATTAACACCAAGACCACAGTGCTTAAGAGTGAAGTGTGTTCTGGTAGTACAGGAACTCTAGTCATTCCAAAAGTGGGAACAAAACAAGGATACTTACAGGACATTAAAGAGAAACTTTCAGGTAGCCAGAGTAGGATTCTTTCTTCTTCGGTGGATAAAAGTGATACTCAGGATATAATTACAGATGATGTGACGGAAAAGAGACAGGTGCGAGTGGTAAAGAATTTGAATGAATTTTTGAACTTTACAGCCCTAAGTAAGAACCGTGTACTTCCAGACAAAATAGTTCCTAATTGTACTCTGAAGAAGGAATCTTCCCCAGTATGGCAAGAAAACTCATTGGTGAATGAAGGTAATGAAAATACTTCATCGGGAGCTGTTGAACTTCCTGCATCGACATATCCAGAAGAGTTACAGAACTTTTCTCAAACATTCACCTGTGATAATAAAGATAAAAGTGCATTTGGTGATGGTAGTTCTCCAGATGATTCAACCGAGTACTTTCCAATGACCACATCAATGACTCGTGAACTGCGTCTAGAATTAGAAAACTTAGATCGCCAGGTCTTTGGTTCTAAATTTAATCGGCACAGCTTTACCTTAGAAGACTCCGAGGAATTAGAGTCTCCACGCAGTGAATCTTTCATCTCTGTTGATGGGAGAGAGCACAAAGACTATATAGTATCTGTTCAAGACTCAGATGTACATAGTGATACAACTGTTTTAGAAGTGGCTGAAATCTGTGCTGAACCTGTTTCCAAACCACTTACTCTCACATTGGCTCAGAGATGGCAAGAGTATGATGAAAACCAGACACCAAAACATATGTCAGATTTAGAGAAGACAGTCAAAAGCAATGTTGGAGTGAACGATGCTGTTCGTCACTTCAGTCCAGCCTCAACGTTGGGCACAGGAGAGGAGATATTTGTGTGGGAGAATCCTCTTCAGTGTCCAGCAACACCAGATGAACAGGCAGACTTGGAATATGATGACTCTCACAGTGTGGTTGTAGGGGGTGGGGAGATTTTTGAAAATGAAGGGCAGTGCATAAAGTCAGTGACACCTATTAGACTGTTGCGAAGTGGTGTTGGTGTTCAAGACCGGCATCAGACTAGCAACACATCATTGCTGACAGATGATGCTAGTGACAGCTCAGATGGGTGGGTTGATCATAAAGGAGACACGTTCAGTTCCCAAACTCTGTCAAATAGAGAAAGTGCTTCATCTGAGAAATGCAACTCTGATGCTAGCCATTTAAGACCAAAAGTGAACCATGAATTATCATGCACAGCTTCAGTGTCAGCTATGACCAACTCTTGTGAGGAAGTGACTGAACATACATTAAGAAATTCTACACCAGGTGTCTCAAGCACAAGGCAATCACTTCAGTGTTCAAACAATCAGTTGCCTCCTCCATCTGAGTTTGGTGGTGGAAACCCATTCCTCATGTTTCTGTGTCTGACAGTTCTCCAACAGCACAGAGATATTGTCATGAATAGCCGCATGGACTACAATGAGATGGCAATGCATTTTGACAAGATGATACGCAAGCACGATGTCACACGGGTTCTGAACCAGGCCAGACAGATGTTTGCAGCGTACCTTCGAGAGCAGGCATCTCTCAACAATAACACAGTTCACTCAAACTCAGATCTTAGTGTATAAGTTAGTAAACAGTCTGCCAACAGTGGTTTCCAACTTTGTGAAATTGTATTTTCCTCCAGTTTCTACATTTGTCTTCAGTCAGCTATTAAAATCAACATAGCTACTTACAAAGTATGAAGATAAAGTAGTTCCTATGCATGCCATGAAGGCATGTGGGGGAAGTAATGTGTACCTTCTAACATTGGCAGTAGACAGAAGTGAGTGGTGAGTTTCATGTCTGAGCTGCTCTATGACCAGAGGAAGAGCCCCTGTACCCACTGAACAGGAGGCTGGGTGGGCCTCATGGCCAATCTGGACACTTCAGAAGAGAGAAATATCTCTTGCCTCTGTCAGGAATTCAACTATGACTCCGGACATTCAGCCTGGAGCCCGTCTCCTAGACATGCCTGATGTAGAACAGCAAATGTCATTGTGTTAGAGGATTGTTCAAAATGTGATTAGGGATGCAGTCAGTAAATAGTTGTTTGTTCTTCAGTAAATTATGAATAACAGTATGATGTAATTGTATGTATCACTGTATGACAAAGCATGTTCTTTCCCTTTGTAAGATGGTGTGCTCATATTAGGTTGGAAACCCCTGTTTAAGCAAACTAGTCACATTCTTGGGCAATACACCACTAGGAAGCCACCTTGTGCCATGTTTCCAGTACTTGCGTACGTATTTCTGTGAGAACTGATGAATGAATACTTAAGCTTGTGGTCATGTCACTGTGTAAGGCTGTTTATGTGGCCACTGTTCACTGGCCTAGTTTTTAAATTAAACCATGCCACTTTGGAAATAATTTTATTTACTTCTTCATATAGAGAGGATGTGAGGACATCCTGTTTTGTGGGGTCTGTGGCTAATGGAGCTGTTTGTGCCTAGGGTGTGAGTGTTACTGTACTCAGAGACCCAACTTCTGAAAACAGAAATAGAATCCAGTTTGAGAATAGTTTGATTTTATTTAAAAACTAGGATTATGGGCACAGTCCAAATAAATGGCCGTAAACCTTACAGCATATCATTGTCAAGTACCATTGCACATAATTTAGTGTAGAATTCTCTTCCACTTTATACTGACATTATGCTCCTAGGATGAGATCTGGCAGATCCATTTCTGCAGTGAACATTTACCAAGTCAGTAAATTGATTTGTTTGTGTGATTACAGTCTCTTGGGATGTGACTTTATGTGTTTATTTTAATGATACTGTCAGCCACTCAAGCGATGTAGCATTGAGTGTTACAGTGATGTGTGAATACTGGTTGTGATGGTTGTACAGGGAAACTGTAGTAGCCGAGTTTGGCATACTATTGTTGTATTTAACTGTAAGGACTGAAAACGTTCACAGAAATCCTCAGTCATGTTATTCAATGTCCTGGCCCAGATTCAATCATGTAGTTCCCACTTACAAGTCTGAAACTTTACTGCTTGAGCCACTTAAGTGATGTCATTTAGTTTCTGCACACTTCATTTGCTCCACCCAGGAGATTGAAGCAGATGGTCATGTGATATGCTGATACCTGTATGTGGAACCACACAGTGTCATATCCCAAGTGACTCTAGGCTTAATACCACTACTGTGGTGAGCCCTTATGTCATATGGTTTCTTCAGGGTTTTTGTAAGGCATTTTATCCCTGTTGTGTTCAGGTATCACAATAAAACCAACAACTGATCCATCAACATGCTGTATATTTTGAGATGTCAAAACAACAGCCTTTTGACGTTTAGAATATATTTTATGTTGACAGACCATTTGTTGGTTTTATGGTGTGTTTCTTGTATTGATGCCCCAAACACCACAGCCGTCACAGGATGTCCTGGTGAATGCAGGCTCTCTGTGATACAAAGCCGTTGTGCTTAGAGCAGTGATAAAAGGAAGACCTTTGTTACTGTTAGGAGTTTTCCGACCGTCATCAGGTCCACCCTATTGTACTGTTTTACCCATTAGCAACTTTCATCACAGAGTTAGAGTCAGCTGATGATAGATTAGCTTATGACTGAGAAACAGTATTTTGTAGAGAGCTTAGTTGTCTGGATAACATTTGTTGATATTGTTTTTATTCATTACATCCTGTTGTGTTTCATGGCATCGTTAATGAAATACTGCTGCATTAGCTCGTCTCATTTGTTTTTAAATCTTTGCTCCATTATAAAGTAAAATTCCTTAAACCTGGCACCTGATATTATGGCACTTCTGATAGTCCTGCACTTCAAGTAGTGAATCTGCACATATTCCTCAGTCCTTTTTACCAGAAAAAGTCTTTGACAGGTAGATCTCCAAGATATGTTCAGAGGCTTCCAGGAATGTCTGTACATCAACTGGTATAGTATCTCCTGGCTTTTGGTCTCCTATTCCATTAACTTTTGCAGCTATTAAGACTCCAGTAAGCACAGAAGAGGACCTGGTGACCCTGAACCAGCACATGAAGGAGATATTGAAATGGAATACTTCTCTGATAGGTTTTAGAGACCAAGTGTAGAAACTTACTTACCTACTTACTTACTCCATGGTGCAGAGTCCTTCTTGAGAAGCTAACTGGTTTGCAGCTAGTCAAGAAATTCCCCGCATTTCGCAGAACCCGAAGGTTCATTACCGCACTCACAAGTGTCCGCCACCGGTCTCTATCCTGGGCCAGCCCAATCCAGTCCACATACCCACATCCCACCTCCTGGAGATACATCCTAATATTATCCACCCATCTATGCCTAGGCCTCCCCAGTGGTCTCTTTCCCTCTGGCTTCCCCACCAAGACCCAATACACCCCTCTCTCCTCACCCATATGTGCCACATGCCCAGCCCATCTCATTCTCGATTTTATCACCCGCACAATATTGGGTGAGGAGTACAAATCATTTAGCTCCTCGTTATATAATCTCCTCCATTCCCCCGTTACCTCGTCCCTCCTAGGTCCAAATATTCTCCTCAACACCATGTTCTTAAACACCCTCAGCTTCCTTTCCTCCCACAATGTCAGTGACCAAGCTTCACACCCATACAAAACAACAGGCGAAATTATAGTTCTATGTATCTTGATCTTTAAATTTTTGGATAGCAACCTGGAAGACAAAAGGTTCAGCACCGAATGATAGTAAGCATTTCCTGACCTCAATCTGCTATTAATTCCTTATGCAATAGAATTTTGATTTGTTAAAGTTGTTCCCAAATATTTAAATTCTTCCACCCTCTCAAAGGTACTATTATCATTCCTTACACACTGAATTCGTCCTGCATTCTGATCTCGAGACATGACCATGTACTTAGTTTTATCAGCACTTACTTCCAGTCCAATCTCCCTAGTAGCAGCTACTAAAGCTACTGC
>Ga0123352_10012513_pt1 | contig 13418 bp, 17 predicted proteins | sample TergutLab28metaG_FD_89700 | JGI IMG/M metagenome (GOLD analysis project Ga0123352, IMG submission 89700) | Labiotermes labralis P1 segment gut microbial communities from Petit-Saut dam, French Guiana - Lab288 P1 | ecosystem: Host-associated > Arthropoda: Insects > Digestive system > Gut ...
CAGAAAGTTCGTGTCCAGGCAGCGGGCTGCAGGTTCGTGTTCAGGCAGAGGACAGCAGGTTCGTGTCCAGGCAGAGGACAGCATGTTCGTGTCCAGGCAGCGGGTAAGAGCAGCAGAAAGTTCGTGTCAAGGCAGCGGGCAACAGCAGCAAAGCCTTGTCCATCAGCGAGCAGGCAGATTCGTAGAAATTGGGAGACGACCTCGCGGGCCAGTCCACAACGTGTATTCTACTCGAGAATCATACAGCGATAAATGAATACTTGCTCAATCCATGACCACCCTTTACTCTGACTTAGGAGACGAGGTGGTAAACCCTGATAGGAATACCGTCAATATGACGGACTATATTTCAGAAGGTGAAGCTTTGAAATTGGTAGCACCATTCAAAGCTGACAAAAGGGATGTATTAGCGTCTATGGATAATGTAGACACCACATTTGAGGTGATTGATCCGAGAAATAAGAGCACCTTGTTCAAATTCGTGTTGACGCGAATTAGTGGGTAACCTAGGACTGCCATTGCGCACAGGAATTTTAAAAACTGTGAAGAATTGAAAGTATTTCTAAAGAACACGTACACCGAAAAGGGAACCTTAGATTATCAGGCTAATCAGCTGTTCAGTACTAAGCAGGGTGAACCAGAAAGCGTAGCAGAGTGGATAAAGCGTATTCAGAAGTTAGGATCGAAATTTAGAGAAGTGAGATGTAGAAGAATAGTAATGCGGTAAGTCCAAAGTGCATTAATTGTAATAAATTAGGTCACGTAGCTAGCAGGTGCTACTTGAAGGACAGGAAGGAGAAAAGGTTTAATCAAATAACGGTTAAGAATGAGAATGGGGAGAAAAATATTGATATTACTTGTTATAATTGCTAAGGAAAGGGGCAAATAGCGAGGCATTGTAGAAAACCAAGGATGCATTTTGAAAGACAATGGTTAATCAAGGAAGGAAACGGGAATAACAATCATTTGGAAAAAGAGTTTCGAACATCGGAGCGCAGCAGGCGACCGACAGTCAAGTCTTCTCAATAGGATGCATTAGTAATGAAAGTCTTGAATTTCTGAGGTTGAAAGTGGATATTAGCAAGAAGAATGAATTATTGTTATTACTACCAGTGGCGGTTTGTCTCACATTATTAAAAAAAGAACCGGCTTTCGACTAGACTTAGTGCTGCCATCCTCTGTGTGGTTTTTGCTGTGCAGTTTGATAATTTGCCACCGTACGGTTTGGTATCGGTACCTCCATCGCCCTCCCAACGCTAAATGATGATCACGGGACCGTATCACATGACTTGTGGTGTATGGAGTAAGATTGGTCTAAATCACAGTTGGTGTAAAACTGTAATAAGTGCGTAATTATATTATTGAAAAGCATTGGTTTTCGACAGGAAAAAATGCCACCATCATCAGGTTGGTTGCCCCATGCAGTCTGGTAGTCAAAAAATGGGCACAAGCCGCCAAATTGAAAAAAGCCGCCGTGCAGTTTGGTAATGTGCCCCCGTACAGTCTTAAATTCAAAAAAATAGTCAAAAGTGGTATAAGTCGCAGTGAATGCAAGGGATTAGTAAGTGTGTAATTATATTAAGGAAAAGATCGTTTTTTGGTTACGAAAAATTCTGCCATCATATGGATGGTTGCCCCCGTACAGCCTTGTATTCAAAAAATCAGCAAACGCTCCAAAAATTGGGGAAAAAACCGCCGTGCAGTTTGGTTTGGTGCCTCCATACATTATTGTAGGGTACCTCCATGGCCCCTGCACTAAAGGAAGACCACGTGACCAGACCTCGTTATTGTTAGTAATGATTGCAAGAGTTAAAATGTTCAAGAGTTGGTCTAAATATAAGTCGGCCATTTTACAATATGGCACCCAAGGCGTTAGTTTTAAAGTACACCTTATATGACTGTGTGTTTCTCGAAAAGATTTGGCTCAATCGGTAAGATTCCGGACTTATAATTGAACTATTCTAGGTTCGAATCCTGCCGCTTTAACCATCACTTTTTTAGAAATAGAATCCTATCCTTGACATAAGGAAATTAAATAAAGACACGCGATTACATACAATGTAGATTCTAATTAATAATATGCATGAACAAACGTTATTTCTCCCCACCTGGATATGCAAATGTGGCTGCAATGCCTGAGGAATAGAAAGAGATCTATCTTTTGGATGTAAGGTTCAGGATATATAAGGACACTAAAAGTACACACACATATATATTTATTCTTTACACAGTTACAGAGTAAAATACTTTTTTTTTACATTTTCTATTGTTATGAAAGAAACCTTACGCAAAATTCTATACTGATGCATTTAATTGTACCAGTAGGGTCAAATGAATGTTATTATGCAAGGTTTTGCTGTAAACAATACAGATGCACCGTGCTCCCCACAACAGAGCGAGACATTACATTTAAAATTACAGAATTAGGCATTGGTTGAAATTACACCACCAGATCATACCATGTGTAACAGGTAATTTAAGTTTCACAGTCTGGAATTCTTGTTTTTACGATCAAGTCCAAAACGTCTTCCTCCGAGTAAATATTTGATTTGACGAAACATTTGCCATAAATTGTCAAATTTGAACTGTTCAAACACCACGACGTCATACTCACATCGCAAAAAAAATTCAAAAAAGAAATTCCCGGGCACTGCCATCTACCATCGTCCCAACACACACAATCCAAGTGCGTTCTAAAGTACAGTGGATTTTCCGACACCCGAGGGTCCTTGTAAATACACACCTTTCCAATCCGATTTCGTATATACAACGTGCAAACGTAATAACAAATGCATGCACCAGCCGAGGCAAAAGAATCGAAGAAGCCTAGGCACTGATTTGACACATAGAAGTCTTCTTCGTACCCTCAAATGTAATTCATATACCAAACTGTAATGCTGTTCACGTTCCAAAACAAACGGATCCGAGGCACGTCACACCTGTGTACATCTAGCCCAAGCCCTTGCCCTGTAAGCGAACGAAAGCTCAGTCTCTCTACTATAGAAGAACGGGAATTCAACTTTTTTTCGAGTTGTACAATAATACATTTTTTCATGGATTCAAAAAACTTAATGATTGTGTCGTTCCTAGTGGGAGTGAAATGTGGTAACCAAGTGGCGTACCCTGCTTTATGTACCGAGAATTTCTTGGTCTCAAATAGACTGAATGACCCTTGAGATCGTCTGTGCAAACATAAATAAGTTAAAGGCATTACGTATCTATCGCCAACAAGTACGATTTGGTTTTTTCGCACATGCCCTTATAGACAAGGTTTAGGTAGATTGATCTGGAATTAATTTTGGCTATGACCTCATCGGACACGACACTAGCTTATCGCTTCGGGAGGAATATCTGTACTAGTTGTTCATCGGTGTCCTGTATGGACAGCAGGACTATTGATCCAAATTTAGTTGTTATTCGTTTCGCACGAACAATGGGGTATAGTCTATTTAGTATTAAGGTGCTGATATTGACGGAAGCGCAGGAAACACTGGCAGTGGCATCCTCGAATTTCTTTGCCAGATCCATCCTTTTTGTCTCTAAGTGGGAAGAAAAACAACTGTATGTAGTGAAAGCTAATTTAGCATAAATAAGTTTATGATGTTTGTATCTAAAAATAATAACTACCTCAAGTGTATATGTAGCGTGTCGGGGTAAACGTGTTGCGTAGAGCCGCAAATCTAAAAATGAAACAAGAGAATGACGTCAATATATGCTAGCAATAAATAGGGGGGTTCATACACTGTAGCAACAGTGTGTGGGGACTCCATAGGCAGAATTGTAAGTAATCTGAATATAAATGAGTTTTATTTAGAGTGTGTCGATCCTAAATAGGAGTGTACCATTTGTAGAGAGAGAGAGAGAAGAACACGGCTCGTAGATTCGACATATTGGACAGGAATAGAAGAGAGTACATGCGGTACAATGCCGTAGGAAGGCACATTACGGCGCGCTTAATAATTCCTTCGGACAACAGTGACTCTGTAACAAATTTTCTAGCCAGTGTGAACGACCTATTTGAGCTCGTGTAACATGATGTAGGTGATAGCGATATGGTTGGAATAACGATTCAAAATCAGGTGAATCAAAATGACAAGCCGATCGGAATAAGTTTCAGAAGGAAAGACCAACTATCCGCGGAAATGATATAGAGCGTTTTCGAAAAGGTATCCCAGTAGAATTGTAGATTCGATGCTCTGGAAACGCTGGTCGTAACCGTGCATTCGGTGAATATCCACGTCGGTTTCGGGAAACATGCGATCAAGAGTAGAGGTAGACCGCTGTCTATAATGGCGCAACTCAAGACAAGCATAGTGGATGTGAAAGCGGAAGGGAACTCTTTAGCCCATGTTCTAGTAATATCTATTGCAAAGGTCGACAATGATCCGAATTATAAGGCGTATCGTTAAGGCAGGAAGATACGTCAACTAGTCCAATCTCCATTCTAGACTACGGGTATCGATCTGTCCAACGGGGCGGGGATTCCCGAATTAGTCAGATACCGGGAACACATTCGGCAGTAAAAAATAGTCGTCTATCGCGGTCTGAGCTGTGAAGATATAATGTTTGAAGCACTGGTAGATTCCCCTAAGAGACTCAATACACTTCATGATGATGGCGAGCGACATTTTCACGAGATCATTAAACTTACAGTTGCCATGGCCAACAAGTACGTGTGTAAAGGATGCAAGAAGGCGTCTAAACGTGACATCGCGCACGTCTGCGGCCAGACGTGTAGCGATTTCATGTTCAGTCCGCCGTGCGCATTCGCAGAAGTTCGAATCCCTGCGACGACTGCCGTAATCACTTTAGAAACGCCGCGTGTTTCGCGAACCACAAGCTGCCCACATGGAATAGGAAATCGGTGTGCGAAGGTAAGCGGTGTAGCGAGACGTGCGGATGGCTCGTGACTCACGAAAAGCACGAATGTTACAAAAGATACTGTGGCACCTGTAAGGAGAACAAAGAAATAGAGCACTTGTATTACATGAGAACTCTGAAGGACGTGTTACCCCCTGCAAGTGATAAAGTATTGTAATTCTTCTACGATTTCGAGACGAGCCAAAATACTGAGTAGGCGGACGAAGTTAAGATAGACGTATCCAATCTCGTCTGCGTGTAACAGTTTTGTTAGCGTTACGAGGAATTGGAAGACGTATGTGATTGCGTGCGATGCAGTACCTGGAAGCACTCGTTCTGGCAATATCCCGTGGGGGAACTGCTCTCATACCCAACAGCACCACGCCCTTGTGCCAATAAGATAATCGCTATAGCACGTAACTCTAAGGCATTCGACCTTCACTTCACCCTGAATAGAGCGATATTATTAAAATGGAACCGTACATGATAATGAACGGTCTAAAAATCATGTGTAAGAGAATGGAACACTTGGTGTTTTGGATAGTGTGTCTTTCCTTCCCTTCCCTCTGCGCAAGATGTCCGAGGCGTTCGGTCAGACAGTAACCAAATCGTCGTACCCTCACTAATTTATCAATGAGGAAAACCTATATTATATAGGACTCCTTCCAGACGTCTCGCTATATGGGGTGAATGAAATGGGTGAAAGGGAGAGTAGTGAGTTCAACAACAGACGCGTGCTCGAACAATACTGCCAAGATGACGTTACGGTCTTAAGGCAGGCATGCCGAGTGTTTCGACGAGAAATCATGAAAATAGGGAATTTGGACGGTTTTATCGAGTCAATAACTATCGCATCGGCATGTAATAATGTATTGCATAAAAGTTTCCTGCAGCCCGATACTATACGCCTTATTCCTACTGGAGGGTACGCCTGTAACAAAAGTACTGTAAGAAGGAGATGATATGGCTGTTGAATTGGAGCTGACGGACGGTGTAAAGATAATTCACGGTCCCAACGGTCGCGAGTACAAGGTACCCGATTTGCCCCAGTTTAGTGTAGACGCTTACTGCCCCGAGACTCGAACAATATACGAGTTTTTTGGATGTTATTTTCACGGTCACACGTGTCAGCCATTCCGTGACGTCATCAGCACGAGTGGCGATACACTACCGGAATATTATGAGCGGACGATGTCGCGCCTGGAGCAGATAACGCGATCGGGTTATTGTTCAAGGTCCTGTGGGAATGCGAGTTCGACGAGTCGGTGTTGTTAAACAGACACCTGAAATGCTCACGCATTCCATAGTACAATAGAGTCCGCTGCGTAACCCTGATGCCCAGTACGGTGGTCGAACCAAGGCCATGTATCTCTACCATAAATCGAGGGAAAATGAAACCATTCAATATGTCGACTTCTTGAGACTCTATACATACATATGCAAGAACTTTAAGTTCCTCATATGTCATCCAGTCATTCACGTGGGCGATGCATGTAGGGATATAGAAGCATGCCTATGTTTGGACGGTATAACAAGATGATCGATCGTTCCGCCAGACAATTTGTACCACACCGTCCTTCCCTAGAGTTATAAAAATAAACTCATGTCCTGCTTGTGTAGAACATGCGTTCACACCCCCCAGTACGGAATACACGCATACCGAGGATGAGGATCGATCCCTCACGCGTACCTGTGTAATGAATGAAATTAGGTTGTCCGTGCATGAAGGATACAGGATACTCGAGATCCATGTGGTCTGCCAGTATCAGGTGACCCAATACAACACCGAAACAGGCGAGGGTAGTCTTTTCGCGAAATTCATTATTACTTTCCTGAAATTGAACGCCGAAACCAGCGGCTATCCCGTCAGGGTTCCAAGCCCCGAGGACGAGGATTGTTATGTAGAATTGTTCTGACAGAGTAAAGGTATAAAATTGGTTAGGGAGTGTTTCAGGTTTAACGCCGCGAAACGAGGTCTGGCCAAACTATGCAACAACTCGAAGTTGGGAAAATTGAAGGATCGGAATAATCGGACGATAACTAAGATAATCACCGAACCCAAAGTACTGAGGGTTTTTTTGGCCACGCCCGGCATCGAGGTGGCGAAATTCTTTTTTACCAGAGATGAAGTAATCTGGCTGTCTTCGAAGCGCAGGGCAGATGAAGACATTCCAAGTTTGCGTCATACCAACGATGCCATAGTTGCTTACGCCACTGCAGGGGCGTGGATTCATCTGTAACGCTATTTTGACAGGCTGCGAGAGAATGCCATCTATTGCGATACAGACTCGGTGATATATATTCAGCCGCGGGATGAAACCGCGCTGATTGAATCGGGCGTGTAATTGGGGGAAATGGCCTGCGAATTTGCGCGCCTCTGAATTTATATGTGAATTTGCGAGTGGTGGACACAAAAACTACGCGTACAGAGTTGTGAAAGGCCAAACAGGCGAAAAAACAGTATGTAAAATGAGTGGCATATCTCTAAATTACAATGCATCGAAATTAGTTAATTTTGAACGCATAAAGGACATAAATTTTAAGTCAAGGGACGAACCCCAAATCGTAGTAAATGTCCACACAGAGAAGAAAATTAAACGGAAGAGAAAGGGGTGGATTAGTCTCAATAGTCACCGAACCGGAAAACAAGAACTGTAAGTTTTCATTTTTAAGCGGCGGCGGTTAGGTGAAAAAAACGCACGTCCCGTTTGGGGATAAATCGGAGAGGTTCCTTGGGGAGTGGTGTTCCATTATAGGCTGCATATCCATGAGTGATGACCTTAAATTTAAGCATCCGTTCTTGTGCATAGTAAGTGGACCTAGTAGATCTGGCAAAACGTCGTTCTGCGAACGGTTCCTGCAGAACCTCGACGCCCTGTGTACGGAACGGGAATTTGACGGCCAGGCTATAGCGAGAAGAGAGCTGTTCCCTCGACGGCAGAACTGCCGAAGGGGGACGTACATTTTAACGACGGCGTCCCGAAAGATTTTGAAAACGCTCGCGGCAGACCGTGCCTCGTGATCCTCGACGATCTGTTGAACGACGTCTATTCCAAGCAACTGTGTGACCTGTTTACGAAAAGCACATCATCACGGAAACATTAGCGTGATTCTGTTCACACAGAACCACTTTCACCCGGGTCGTTATTGGAGGGACATTTTTGTAAATGCGAAATATATGGTCCTATTGAAAAACAACATGTTTACGCGCTTCACCGACCGATCCGGAAGCATTTCGCGCGCAACCCCTATACAGTAAATAGCTTCATGGACATCTGGGATTGCGACCTGGTCGACGTCCGAGCTCTCGGGAAATTTAACGATAATTACAAATTCGTTTTATTCGTCATTGACGTATTTTCCAAATTTATACATCTGTGACCACTGAGGTGAAAGACAGTTCCAGCCGTTGCGTCGGCATTTATATCGATATTCGAGGACGCTCGACGCCGCAGGCGCCCCGTCTGAATTCGAACAGACAAGGGAAAAGAATTCTTAAATAAACACTTCGAATTGTTGTTAAAACGAGAGTGCATTCACTTTCAGGTGCGTAGGAATCCCAACGTTTAATATAGCATCGTCGAACACGGGCATCGTACGATTCGCGATAGGTTCTATAAATATTACACCCACAAAAATACCTGCACATATATAGACGTTGTCCGAAAATTTATCGGTGCCTACAATGACACGATTCGCTCGGCGACGGGCATGGCGCCATCGCGAGTTACCAAATCGGACGTTCTCGCGATACGGAACAGGATGGAGGCCCGCAGACGTGGTGTTCCGATCGCCAAGGCGAGGTTTCGCGTAGGGCAAAACGTGCGTTTCAGCAAGGACAAGATGAAGTTTGCCAAGAGCGCCGAGCATAATTTTAGCACGGAGATATATCGAATCTCGAAAGTGATAGAGAGGCGTCCATGACCCCTCTACGAATTGGAATATTTAAACGGGATGCCTATAGAGGGCCAGTTCTATAAGGAAGAACTGACCCGTGTTCGCGTTACAAGACGTACAGTCTCTAAGATAGATAAAATATTAGACAAGCGGGTCGGACGAGACATTTTAGCGTATCTAGTCCGCTGGGAGTTTATACGAAAGACTTTGATTCCTGGATCCCCGCATCGAGCGTGAATGTTGTCCGACGTCGATACAAAACACTTTTACGTGACGTTGTTGAGTAACAGTTCGAAGAATCTATATCGGGATAATATGATCGGGGCATTCACGGCCGAGTTGGCGCGGCCCGTAGAAGTGGGTTATTCCGACAATTGGGTAGTAGGGGTACGTTTAAACACACGACAGTCGTTTGCGATACTACAGGCTTGATATATTGCGAACTGAATCGCCTCAGTATGTGGGTAGAGCCCTGGTCCTTTGTATGAGAACGTTTATTTATCCGTCACTCTCGGGTCAACACGTGTTCGATAATGTCTAATATCTGCCCGTCGAGAAGCGGACGTTTAAATGTATAGGGAAAGAGATATTGCAATTGATGGGCAAGCCGGTCGAATTCAAGAATAGCACGACGCCTTCAAACGTGGTCTCACATTTTCGACGTGTTTCGACATGGTAATATAAAATAGACTGGTTATTATCCCTGCCGTACATTTTATGCTTATGGATCCACTCGTGCAATACTAATTCACCATGCACGTCGAGGCAAGCACGACGGCATACGGCCCAACTACCCGGCTGCACCCTTTCTTCAGCGGGACTACGGAATCGGAAGTTTTTTTGGCAGGGCTATAGCGAGTGGTAAGACAGGTCCTCTGGAGTGGTGCCAAGAATTTGAGGTAAGGGACGTTACGTACCGGAGGAGATATCTTTACAGATATCGCCAGATCGACGGATGAAGACCCTCGGGATATAGTCTCGTATCGCTTCAACGAGACGGCTCAAAATTTGATCGGTAAGTTGCAGGGACGTGGTCTCAGGCGCATGGCAGGATTTTTCAAGAGAAAAAACAAACAGGCGGTCCTTAAACCGAGGTTAACAAAAAGAGATATCTTGTCCTAAGGGGCATCAGTCTGACTGTCGCCGACAACAATGTCTGTGGCTCTGAGTTCCGAGTTTGATATATTTGCCCCTATACATATACAGACGTCTGTCGTCGACACGACCGAAGTGAAGTACAAGCTCATAGCGTCCGCGGGACAGAGCGATCTAGAATTCCATTTCCCCGCCGATAATGACACGTACGTCGACCTAAACGTAAGACTATATATTCGAGGTAAACTGAAAAAGGTTGACGGCACAAATTTGGACAACACCGATTTCAATGCGGTGACGAATAATTTCTTGCACCCGCTCTTCAGTCAATGTAGAATCGCTCTAAACGGCGTGACTATAACCCAGGCCACCCTACTCTATAACTATTAATTGTATTTCGAGACACTACTGCCGTACGGCAGTGACGCCTCAGCCACGCATCTGGCAAATGCGTTGTTGCCTGGAAGACGGTGACCTATTGCCCTGCGACCCAACAGCCGCCGATGAAAAAAATTAGATTTCATCACGCGATGGAAGAAGATCAAGCAGAGCAAAAAGTTCCAACTCTACGGCCGGATCCACAGCGACATATGTAACGGACCGCTATATCTAATCCCGGGCGTCCAAATGCAGATCAAACAAACAAAGGCCAAGCCGAGTTTCTTCGTGTTGAACAAGAATGCGGAAACAAAAACGGTCTTCAAGTTTCTCTTCGCCCACCTTTTGGTCAACCGCGTCAGAGACAGTCCATCGCTCCTGTTGGCGCACAATTTCGCTCTCGAAAAGGGGGCTCTCGCAAGCTAAATCTGACCGGTGTCTAACTGAAGCTTTCATGTTTTCTAGCGGAGCGCAATTGATTTCCTTAGACAACCCCGTGTTGGGACCCAACCAAAAACGACTCCTATTCACAATGGTGAAGAACACGGAATTTCTCGGCTCCGTGACGACTAACCCCTATTATTTCCGTCACTACGATCTGAGTTCTTTCGCGTTGAAAGTGAACGGCAAACAGAAAGCGAACGAAGGTCTGTCTCGAGGCATGGATCACGAGAAGTCATTAGTCATGGTGTAGAGGACGCTCTTTGAAGGTTCGGGCATTCACCACTCGAACTCGGGTCTCCAGATAACTCACGACATGTATATAAACGGCTATATCATGCTGCTCTTCGACTTCACACCTGATCGAGCAGCCTGTGAGGGACATACGGTACTCGATGATAATGGCAATATCATAGTGGAATTGAAATTCAGCAAGCCGTTACCCGAAACCATTTAATGTATATACTATTCCGAGTACGATAATTCAGTTCGCTTAAATAACTCGCGATCGGTCATGAATTATTTTTGAATAAACATGGACACGACGCAGATATTATGTACGTTGAAGGACGTGAGTTTGTTCTTGGGAGTCTTCCCCTCCGAAAAGATGCCTCTCCCAGTCAACCCAAACTGGATCGGTCATAATGAACGACGATCACCACACGGAGAAAGTTTCACACTGGCTAGCCGTACATTTTCTACCAAAATTCTCGAGTGCATATTCCTTCGATTCCTATAGTATCGTACCGCTCCTCCCCGACAAAGCGGCCATAATACGACGTAACTGTACCGTCTGGGATTATAACAGGAGACAACTGCAAGGTCTGACGAATAATATCTGCAGCAAATATTGCTGTCTATTTGCCCTCTAAAGGGACAGGGGTTTCAATGCCAAACAATTCGTCGGGCAATTCGGCGGTGCGTCGTTAGCGGCAGGAGACAGACAGATCATCCGAGTCTTAGCTTACGAATTCGGGTAGCTGCGGCCAGGTAACAGCGGCCGCTGCGGCGGACAATACAACTCCAACTTTCTATAAACGGTAGGTAGTTAATAGTATTTTCGTCATTGTCAGCTATGTCGACAGCCGATATGGAGGTTGTAATAGATTTCGAATTTTTGAGAGGGTCCTAGAATGAGATCGTCGGCAAGGAACTCCCTGTGGCCGCCAAAAACATGTTCGATACGTTCCGTTTCAGGAGCTCCTATTGCATGACGTCACACGGCTCCGATAAAAACTGACTCAATTGGGAGGACGGACACATAGCCTATCAGGATCTGTTCATGGTCGTGAGCGAGGCGGTAGGGGTGTTCGCTAACCTCTACTGCTATGGCCTTACGAAAAGCGAATTTATCACCGAAATGCTGGGTCGCCTGATTTTTCACCTGCAGGATTTCAACTGTCCTCAGCCCAAATCCTTCAATCATACACGCAGGTGCAGCCTGCCTTGTCACAAATTTTCAAACTTCAATTGCGCAAACAAAACCGCGCATTTTCTCTAAGATTGGCTGGTGTTCCACCTGCAGACGAAATTTTATGTAAGGTGCCCTAGAGACATGACATGTCATTCGACCAAATTTGTTTCGGCTGCCTCAAACTGAACAAGCGGTAGGCTGCCCGATCACTCTGTCCTCGTCAATGTCTACTAGAAGACGTGGGCCAGACGTTAACGAAACTTCGTCGGCGGAAACATCGGCGCCTAAACGCGTCCGACCGCCAGAATTTCACACCTGCAATATCTACGCAGAAGCCGTCAATCTGGTATTCGATCCTAGAAGGGTTCTAATGCTATTCCTTCTTTCATCGACGAATCCAGGACCAAATACGTCCCCGTAGGGTTCTTCCCCACTCAAGATTATAAGCTCGTCGTGGAATTCGGATCCATAAAGAAGAAAAGCTCTACCATCCTCATTCTCGATGATCGGCAGGTCAACAAGATAGCGGAATATCCGCCTAGGATATGCGAATCCATGTGTGGCAACGAGCAGTACGGGTGCAAGGAGGGCGAATTTAGACTGATCACGACGTCAAGCTACAGGATCGCCCGAATTAATCTCGATAAACAGTACATCGGTCTGAGACTCGGAGACTTGCAGTATCGCTCGAGAATGTTTCACGTCGTTCAAAATCAACTGAAAGAATACAATCTCTCTCCCCGACGCATTGGCATATGTGACTGTGGCATTGACTTCGGTTAATTATGTCGAACTGATTCGTAACGCCAGTAAGCACATCGTGTATTCACAACTGTTTGACAAACTCAAAACGGCATTGTAAAAAACAATTATTACAAAAATACATATTATTGTTTACGTTTTGTACTTGCTTACACGTACACTCACATTATCCTTGTTTGTTCTTACTGTTAAAACACGTAGCAGCTTCTAACATATTTTTCACTAGTAGAATCACTATCTTAGATTCTACAAAAGATAATTTATTTACAGGTCAAGGTGATAAGACAATATGCTTTCACTATGGCGCAGGGTTAAAAAATTGGCCTCTCGCAGATGACGCGTGGAGGGAGCACGCACACTGGTTTCCGTATTGCGTCCACATTCGTTATATCAAGGGGGAGGCATTCAAACGCGAATGTCCGATTTGTGTACACTCGTGTAATCACACTGCACTAACTTGTTATTCCGAAAATGCTACTGAACTGTCGCCGGCTAGCCGGCACCTCTTCCACGTAGACGTGTGTGTGTGTGTGTGTGTGTGTGTGTGTGTGTGTGATGGGCTGCAAAGAGC
>Ga0123352_10012516_pt1 | contig 13417 bp, 6 predicted proteins | sample TergutLab28metaG_FD_89700 | JGI IMG/M metagenome (GOLD analysis project Ga0123352, IMG submission 89700) | Labiotermes labralis P1 segment gut microbial communities from Petit-Saut dam, French Guiana - Lab288 P1 | ecosystem: Host-associated > Arthropoda: Insects > Digestive system > Gut ...
ATAAAAACAGGTAATGTGTTACATTTTTAGCGTACAATTATATGGTGCTGAAATGGACACTTAGGAAATTAGATTAAAATATCTGGAAAATTTTGAATTGTAGTGCCGGAGAAAAATGGAGAAGATAATTATGTACGAGAGCGTGAGAAATGAATTAGCATTATATAGAGTTAAGAGGGACTGGTGTATCCTAATTCCAATAAAAAGAAAGCAGAACCCTGGACTAGTCATATTTTGCGTATGAATTGCCTTGTAAAACCTATTTTTGAGGGAAAGATAGAATTATGGCTAAGACGAGAAAAATTAATTTAGGAGCTACTGAATGACCGCTACGAAAGAGAAGACACTGCAAATTGAAAGGGGAAGCAATCTATCGTTCTTTATAGAGTTCTCGCCTTGAAAGCATCTATGGAAATTTCGTAAGATAGACTGGGGTATGACGGCATGAATGATGTTGATGATGATGATTATTATTATTATAGCCTAATAACTCACGAGCATATATTTTCTGATCCTTATTTAGAGTGACTTCTAAAAAGTGGAATCTTTAAATCTCTAACCGGAAATGGCGACCTTTTATTGTCGTGCATACAAAACTGCTCTTATCTGTTGATGTTAAAGATGTTAGCTTAAATAGCAAAGAATTCTTTAAGAAAATATTTTAAAATTTCTACTTTGTTATTTCCAACCGGTCTATATACGTTTTTCAAGAGGGTCTGAAAAAATTAAAAGAAAAAGACTTTCGAAATTGTGTTTTTTTTTAAATATGCACTTAAATATCCTATTTGAAAACGAGAATCTCATTGCGCTACTAACCTGCTTTATATAGCTTCTTTTTTCTTCATTCCCTCTCAGTATGACGTATATTGACCGCTGAGCGACGCAGCTCTCTCTGGTGTGACTTCTAAATGTATTTGCCATAATAGGAACATATTCATACACTAAGTACTTTCGAACTGTCTGCATCAATATTGCACTTTCCAAACCTGAAATACATTAATAATACTTTATATTACACATATCGAAAGAAGCTGTTCAGTGCAAAATCAGACAACGCCTGCTACGTTCCGTTAGAGAGTAATATTTTCCAGTTTGTTATTCAAGACAGCAGTAGGTTGAAATACAGGGAAAAATAATTTTGTCCATTGCTCTGTAAGTGTATAATTTCTTCTGTTTTATGACGGATAAAAATAGAGTGAACTTCATAACAGTGTGCTGAGGAAATTGGTGTGAGATACGAGGCGACAGGTGACTGGTGGATTGGCATACTGAGGAGATTTGTGATCTGTATTGATCACGAAATTGTATTCGGTCGATCATGTGCAGAGGGGTGTGGTGGTCGTGGCGTGTGGATGGTGTGGCAGAGGGAGTATATGCAATTGTAAATACAAATTAAATCTCCAAGATGTAGTTTGGTAGTGTATGGACTGGATTGATCTGGCTCAGATTATTGACCCTGACGAACTTTAGTGTATATGATAATGTATGCTGCGTTTTATCAATTTCTGGGATTATTTCGACTGAACGCGAAAATCGAAACAATTAGGTTTTGAAAAATAATTGTGTTTCGTCGAACTTTTCTGTTATAAGCACAGTATACACTGATTTATGCTGGTAATTTATTAGCAGTTTTGTTATATTACTATCATAATGTTGTTATATTATGACAGATAAGTAATTAAATTCATGAAAAAGTTTCTGCATACAAAAGCAGGATGTAACCTGGAAAATATACTCTGAAATAATTAAACAGTTGCGTGAAATATAATTCAGCCAATTCAATTGTAAATTTGTATATTAAACTTCACAGCATTAATAATTTTTGCAGGTTCTATGTACGCAAATATTGCATTGTATAGTCAAATATATTTTGTTGTAAGGTATAAATAATACTTAAAACCTCACATTTATTGTAGAAAATTTGAAGTATTTAGCACGATATTCCAGCTACAGATATTAAACAATATTAAAATGACTCATTAACATATTAAACACAGTTGATGAGCAGTATAGTACCGCCACATGTTTCGGCACCGCGGTACATTCCACACGGATTCTGATAAAACGAAGATTATAATCCAACACACTAAACTAGATATTGTATCGTCCTCACTCAAACAATTAATGTATTGAAACATTAAATTGCATAAACTTTCAAACATAAAATTTTAGTCACATATCTGCGTCACACCAAGTTACGAACATAAAATTATAGTCACATATCTGCGTCACACCAAGTTACGAACATAAAATTATAGTCACATATCTGCGTCACACCAAGTTACGGACAGTTTTATAGGGCGAACCGTTCAATATATCTAGAGTATTGACAAAAAATAATTATGAACCGAAAAACTGATGGCGATAAACCAATTTATCTAGGTATTGCTCATATGTTTAATCTTCGACTAAACACTATAGGGGCCGTGTTCGATCCTAAGATAATTCACGTAGTGTGTGTGGTAAACGAAGTGGCACTGGGCCAGGTTTAGCACCGAGAAATTCGAATTTCGTTGCAAATGTTGGCTAAATATTTCCGTAACCAAAAGGATTGAGGCCTTCTTTCAATCATTTTATTATTTGTGGTTCAATCAGCCTGCAACTACATAAAAATAAAACAGATTTTTTTCATTGCTGTGAATTGCAGTATGTTTTATGTGGGGTAGGAAATTCTAATGATTATTTTAGGCAAATAATATATCGAACGAGTGCAAAATTTTTCCTTGTACATTTTATACACGGAATTTTGCCATCGTAAATTTAACCCGCAGTGCACAAGTTCCAGTTTCCACCCGCTCTTTTTGTCCTTGTCATTTTATCTTCGGGCCTCCTTTTGATTATATCTCTATGTTTTTGTCGGGTAGAAATATTTATTATGATAAAATGTTCATACTTACCTTGTGTCAGTTTCCTCTGCCATAGTGGTCCATAATTCTTCAAAATAGCTTTCTACTCCAAATGATCCTTTTACTATCACTGCCTGAAAAAATCGCCAGTTCTGTCCACATTATTCTGCATTAATCCACTATGCGTTTATTTTATGTATGTGTAACACGTGCTATGACGTCAAATAATGCAATGTCGGTCTAATCCTCATCGCGTGTATTGGAACTGTTCGTTGTATTGCCGGTGGTGATACGTTTACAGAATTTCTAATGAGTTTTTTATATAAATAAATGTTTTTGTATATTCTTGGTTTTCTGGGGGTGTGAAAGTGCAAGTACGTAACTGTGTCTCATGCAGGTGTTTTGTTAGTTATTTCAATATTATAGGACGAAGATTTGTAGGAGACACTACTCCTAATTCATTGTAGCTGTTCATAATGTGTCCTTAATATGAAAATTCCGGAAAAAAAATTGTATGCATTTATCCTTCCCTCCTATATATGCTACACTTATACTCGGCTCTTCTTATCTGGGTTGATGAATTACATGTAATAAAATTGTATTTCAAAATAATTTGAAATATACTGGAAAATATTACGTCTTAATTACTTGAAAAGTCGGTCAAAATTATATTAAGGAAAGTAACTGGTTATTTCCTTGAAATTCACGCAAAAAAACACATATAGCTTATGGAAGAAATGTGCAGACGACTGAAGTTGGAACAGGTGATAAATATACATTAAAAAATTTCATGTAAAATTTCGTAGTTTTACAATTTTGTGAAGTAAAATATTAGAGGTTTGATCTTTGTTTAAATTATGTAGCCCTTTGTTCTTTCAGCTATTATACGTCACGTTACACCACAACGTGCTAAGCATAAGGGGCCAGTATCACAACTAACGAAACCTTATGTAACATATAGTAAGCAGCAATATATAAAAATTAATATTATTTTACATGATGAAGAACATTTTTCGAAAACTTGAAAGCCTGCCAAAATTATTCGCAAAATGGAAGAAGTCAAAGAAAACAAACGTCACACATTAAGACTATGCGACTAATACAAGCAGTTAAAAAAGGTTAAAGGTTTAAGAATTTTAAAAGTTTACAGACAATGCATGAGAAATAAATATATCTTTCAAATATATGTAGTGTGTAATGAAGAATCAAATATAATTTTTATAATAAACTATAAATTAACATTTAAAAGTTCCAGGCAGTATGTCCAACATTATCAATTTCCATTTTTCATTGACACCGTGTATTGTAAAACATGCAGCTTCATATCCAAACCCCCAATTTGGTTTCTAAGACTCCGTAGACACGTGGTTCATTCATATTATTAGAAAGTACTATTAAATTTCCACCAGGAAGCAACACTAAAATAGACACAACTGTTCCTAAACTGACTGATACAGCAGACGGTCCTGTGTCGGGTTACGGTGGGGATATGTACTGCAGGCGGGCTATGAACTGAACTGTGTCTGGTCGCAGTGAGTTTATGTACTGCTGGCGGATTGTGAAATGACATGTGTGTCTGGTTGCTGTGAGTTTATGTACTGCTGGCGGATTGTGAAATGATATGTGTGTCTGGTTGCTGTGAGTTTATGTACTGCTGGCGGATTGTGAAATGACATGTGTGTCTGGTTGCTGTGAAGTTGTATACTGTTGGCAGATTGTGAACTGAACTCTGTTCTGACAGAGCCCATCTTAACTTAAGGGGAAATTAATTTTTGTTAGGGACTATTATTGGAAGAATATTATTATTTTATTACCAAATAATATTACGGCCTCCCTGTCGCACTTTCTCTCCATCCATTCACTATCCATCCTTTTATAGAACCATTCTTCCTTCCATCCATCCATCCGTCCCTCGTTCTATCCATTCCTCTTTATATCTATCTGTCTTTATGTCCATCCATCCATCCATTAATCCATCCATCAAAAAACCTTTCAACTATCCACCAATCTATCAAATCATCCACCCATCCATCCATTCAACTAGCAACCCATCCGCTCAACCAACAATCCACCCATCCATCAACTATGCATTCATCCGTCCATCCATCCATCCAGAAACGGCTAGTTACCTTGTGACATTAAACGTTCAATTTAACATTGACGTATTTAGCGCTATTCTCATGCCAGTTACCCTTATCACACTTTATGATCTGTTATAAACAATATTAGTAATATTAGTGTCTTTGTTAAGTTTATTCACAAACTTTACGGTGTAAAAGAACATTATTTTATTCTGCCCTTCATTTTGTATCACGTCACATCCGAAAGTTATTGCTGTCACTGTCATTTATTGAATCTTGAAATATGCTGACATTCAGACATGTTTCTAGTTAGAAGGCTGATAAAACTTTCCTATATATCGATTCTTAAACACACACAGGAATTACGGGTAATATGGTAACGGATATTCTGGGGATGAAATTGCTTCAGTGGTTGTGTGGATGGGGTAGAGGTTCAGGAAAGAGTGCACTGCTATATCTTCTTTGGATCAACTCCTGATTTCTATATCCATGTAATTTTCGACTTCCCCGTCCAGTTTTAAGTTTGTGTGCATCAAAATGTGTTTCACGTTATTTTCGATCTGTCTTAAAATTAAGATTTCTGAAAAAGAAATTAGAAAGTTGAAATTAGTTGCATTTTTGCTCCTCAGTGTTTATTAGTAGAACATTTTTTGTTTATTTAATCAACATTGCAATACAATGTATCACACAAACACAAAGCGTCAAATAAATTATCTAATCATATATAAATATAAAATTGTTATAAATACAGAGGAATATGTGTGGCTGTAACAGTGAGAATGTGTGGGAGGAAAACATCGTAACAATTAGCTTCATGTTTTGTACTGTATTGCGAACAGGTGGATGAGATGGGCGGTGCATGTAGCACGCGTTAGACAGAAGAGAAATAATTTTACTGGTTTTGGTACTGAGACCAAACTGAAAGAGAACACTTGAACGTGGTTATAAATGTATTTTTGTCAGTTCTTGCAGAAATATCATGGGATTACTTTAATTAGATTCTTGAAACTTGGGGTTCCTTAAAATGGGTGGGATGCGTTGTTTATCTCAGACATTTTTGGAGAATGACTCTGATACCTTGTAGTTATTCAGATAAACAGTTAGATTAACAAATACCTAACTACATAGACAAGGGGGTAGATAGGACAGATGTGACATATTATATAGAACAATTTTTACACTACATGATACATTAATTATATATTTCTTCGCCCAACAAATTACTCTCTTCACCCCATACCAAATCTTGTGTGTTACTTATAGATTCTTAATCATAAACTTTACCATTTTATTGCAGCTTCCGTTTTGCTTGTCGGTTGGAAAATTTTTCTCTCGATGTGGCAAAGATTTTCCCAGACTGTGTGGACTGTGGTGTTAAGAGTAGAATGGCACAACGTTTTGCTTAACCCGAAGGTTACAGACGATATTATCGACCTAGACACAGAAGAGTAGATGCTGTTGAACAGGATCATAAAACATATGTAAAAAGGATCTCAGTGCTGCAGCGGTGAGCTCAATTGAGTCTGTTGTTAATTGTCCAGCAACCATCAGTATTCATTTTGCCGCCATCTTCGAACACATCCACGTGGCCACCCATTCGGTATGTTTCCATGGACACATCGCTCGATCGACAGTACGAAAATTCCTATAACATATCCGGCCGCTAGTACAATCATAATTGGCGCTACTGTCACCATGCTGACATCAATAGAAGATGGTTGTTCTTCGGGCTGTTTCGAGGCAACGTACTCTTTGAAGATTCTATCCTGAATTCCTCTCTCCCGAATCTGTGTTAACCTGTGGAGAAAATCATAGTGCATTAAAAGCTTAATACATTTTCATTTGAAAAGTGTTCTTACAAAAACTTTACAGTTATGGCTGTATAAAATTGAACGAAAAGCATCGGTGAAAATACCCTGTAGACGACAGTGCTACTTTAATGTCCCTAAAGGCACTTTCACTTATTCTAAGGAAAGTCACGTATTGCGACTAGATATCAGACAGAGGGTCTGAACCGAAAATCCTTGTACATGAATAATGTCAATTACTCTGCAATTCACAGTTTATTTGATTTATTAAAAATTGTTGAAATGTCACATCATTTTAATTTGTAGGCCTACATGCTTTAAAATAATATTGCTTACTGCTTTTGAACACGTTAAGCAAATTTTCCATTCAGATTCTATCTTTTCCGAATTTATAACTAATTCCTTTTTCAGTACTTTATTATTAGAACTATAATTACATCTAGCGACCTCAGCACTTATGTACAAGGAGCATCAGAAATGGAACGACCGGAACCTGAACCTGACCACTCACCTACATCCATTTCTAAGGAATACAGCATTGTAAATTTGGAGCTTTCCCTTCCTTCTGCATATTCTTTAGAGAAATTCGCAATTTATTTTGCACATTAAAACAGACACATTATTGTATATTCCTCACGCAGCTTTCACAAATATTCTTACTCTAGATACTGTGTTTGTGAATTCCTGTGTAAGGATATTCCATAAGGCTAGAAAATATTTACCCTTTTATGTAAATTCAGTTAGCAGTCAACAGACTGCTTGTTGTTTCAACAGACGTTTTGCCTGTAATATTTACTGCAGTTGCACTGCCCTCCTTTATTCATGGATTCCCGATTATACAACATTTTAAATTACAAATTTACAGTTACTTCCATAAGGAAATAACAATTCTGTGAAATATTACAAAACATTCCTACATTCCTGTTGTTAAATTTCTTATGTCTATTTATTGACAAACATGTTCTTCTGTCTTGACTCACTTGCGAGGAACTCATAAAAGTTGTTAATTACCTGTTATATATGTAATTTACCTTATTTGCTTGTCTCACCTCCAGTTAATTAGGCCTTTGTATGAGCTATTTTTGTAGACTATAAAAGCCCATGGAACCTCGTAGGTTGTTTCAGGAACTGGCACCAATTGGCAAGGGAGAGACAACGAATAATCTGTGTTCAAGAGGTTAAGGCCAAAATAAGCATACTTGTAATCAACACAGGCCTTTCTTAAACCATCCATATTCGATGCGGGCTGGTCTTTCTTGTAGGGTGCTATCAGCTTTTTAAAAACAGCAGTTTCAATTCCTCCTGTGGCTCGCTGAAAGGAAAACACTTTTATTGCAGGAATGTATCATTTTCTTTGGCAGTCAATTTGCAAGTATGTACGAAACGGAGACACTTTGGGGTTTTTCCACTTTGAGCAGGAATGCAGACTAATTCTCTCGAGGCCAAACTTGTTAATTGAATAGAATGATCTCTGTTCACTTTGAAAACCATTATAGTGACATTAGTAGATCAGGGTTGCACAAATACAGAGGGAATCAATTTTGTACAGTAGCACTATATACTTGGGGCTCTTTAGTATTGAACATCCTACGTATTAATATTCCGGTTCAGTTAATTGTTATGTGTTGTATACATTTCTGTAAAATTTGCAAATATATGATTTAGACTGCTTGTAATATAACTAAAACTAAACCTTGGTGTCATAATAAGATTTTGCTTGTTAAACGACATCTGCTTCCTTTATCCGAACGAACACAGCCCATTTAGTTTATGCATTGGTTTAATTTATACAATATTTTTTGTCTGAATTTAAAGATTAAAATCAGTTGGAATCGCAATAATACAAATTGAAAATTGCACTGAATTTGATACCTCTATTTTACAATTAAAATTTTTATATATTTATCTTGTAACTCTGAAAAATATATCTCCACCTCAGCCTAGTTTCATTTATTTTATTGCATTCCTTAACCTTAATCCCTGAAATATATGGCTGAAAAATATTTTAGAAGATAAATCAATGTTTAGAGCTTACAGTGTCCGGTTCGTTCTGATTGCAAAAACACGTGTCGATAACTCAATATCTTGTAACACTTAAACGTTAATTAGAAGAACGTCAGAATATCAGAGAACACGAATTGTTTTTATGAACCCTGGAATGCCATTTCAAGCAGTTACAGTGGTAACCAAATTACTTGTAAGCCTAGCTTGATATCACTGCACGTGGCTGCAGTTGTTATGGTTTGGCAACAGATAGAATGTCCTCAGAGCAGCAAGCGTGTGATAACAAGTTTCAAAACTTTTTTGTTGTATGTATAAACTCAAAACCTCGGTTTGCTTTGACGTAATTACCGAATGAAACACGATTGATACGGCAAGTTTCCACCCCTTACAGGCTTCTCGCATACCCTCAAGCCAACTACTCGTAATACCAAGTAATCCGGTCACAAACATTTTCTACCACATACTTCAAATATATTGGATGCAAAACTATGCCTCAAAACACCGAGCCTGTAGGAACCATCATCCAAAAGTCCCTGAAGATCCCTGAATGGCAGATGTTGGTGCTGCACGGCCAGGCTGGAGATCAGAAACGCCGAATATGCAGCCATTAACACAAATGACGTCACATATGAAGTGAAGTTTACAATCCTCCCTGATGTACTTTTGAATACCTCCGGTTGACCTGTGACACATAAATATATTATAATGTTTAACACTGTTAAACACCGTTCCGGTTTTGGACGTGAGAACCAGTTGTATGTTTTCTAAGCTGCTAAACAGTTTAACACCAGAATACTAATGAGTTAACTGATTACGTAGCAATTTTTCTGCACTTCATTTCATAAAAATTAGAACCAATCCACAGATTGAGTCTTTTTTTTTTAAGAACTGTTCTTTATATCCTATATATTTCTGTTTAGATGTACATGTATATGTATATACGAATTTATTTGAGCTCAGAATGAAAACTAATATATTTGTGTATCGTGTTGTTTAGGGATTATTAAATGCATATGAACATTTAAGACGCAGCTTCTGTTATTTTGGATTGGAAATGCATTTAATGTGTTTTAACGGAATGAATGATAGGAGACGTTGCATTAAATATGAAATATATTTTGATGGTACTTCAATAGCATAATTTACAGTAAATTATTTGACTTTTTTGATATATGTAATTGATGAAAATTCATTGGAGATATATATGAGAATTACGTTCACGATATATATATATATATATATCAGGGAATAAATTAAAAGAGTTATAACGGAACCGTTATAGTCTGCATTCTTCTTTGGGATAGTCTGTTCGAGATGGACAAAATCATGAGACACTTTCTGTTTTGTAAATTGGTAAATAGGAAGTTCATAATATTTTTCCTAAAGCTAAATTCAACGAAATACTTGAATTACTAAGTCGCCTATAACGAAATAATATTTAAATGGTCCTTTAGCACAGTTTGGACATATGTATTGTGGATTTAATATAATAGGTATATTGAGATGTTTTTTTCCGAATTCTAGTGTAATTGGACATTCACCTTATGAACTTCATGTTCAGTTGAGCAGCATTACGTATTAACAAAGATCGTAATGTTTGAAATTAGGTATAAATTGTGTACATAGACGATACAAATGTAAAACTTTAAGCTCTAATTTCGCCGTCGACTGTGTAAAGTAGCAGGTAAGGCTAAGGGCATTGTGATTCTTCCAAATTTAGGTAGCTGCAAGCCCAAACTGTGATAGTCACTGAGGCTTGAAGCGAAATTAAGAAAGAAATAAAGAGGATGAGACGTTCAGATCAGTGGAGGTCAGTAAAACCTGTTCAGTATTGGAGGGGAATAGCATATAGGTGAAATTAAAGTAATAATTTTAGCCATAATGAAAGAGAAATGAAATTATGTTACATGGTTACAAATAGTACGGAAAATAAAAAGGTAAAAATTAATAATTGTAGCTCTCACCTTGCTGGCAGAAACATGCCTGAATGTAAAACAGTGTGGCTGAAAGAGTGAGGTTATGGTTCTTCTCATGGCCTTGGATTGTAAGTGCCAGACAGACACCAAGAGCACAGGCGGCAATGGCTACGGCCAGCCACAAGCCGTAGCTGAAAGGTGTGACGTAGCGATCCCACGCCATGTCGGACTTCTTAGGTAGACATATAAACGCGGAATCTGGAAGACAAAATGAATTTATTTTACGTATGTATGGAAAAGTAGGGGATTCGTTCATAAAATTGTTGTTTCTCTGTTATGACATATTGTACCCTCGTCAGTTGTTTCAATTGTTTCGGAAATACCCGCACTTCAGGCTGACTGTACATTGCAGCAGAGCGATACTCAGAAATGTTAACAACCTAATGTGATTCCATATTATGAATGATATCATCAGGTTTCGTTCTACAGACGTGGAAACCGAAATACCCCATTTCTGGCTGCAGTCATGCAACATTGTTCACTCCAGTGACAGGTGGCCGGCATTTGTAAAAGCGGTAATGAAACTTCTGTTTCCATAAAGTGCGGAGAATTCCTTGGATGACAGAGAATCATTTAGCTTCTCAAGAAGGACTCTGATCTGTGGAGTATGCACAGTTTAATTACTTAAGTCATGCAACAATGGTGGAATTTGTTTGTAGTGACGGAGAGAAATGAAATGAAATACAGATTGACGAATATGGATATATGTTAGCTGGAGTAAATTGGAGGAGTAGCAATGAAGCTCGGAGAACATTGTGGTTCTTATGGTGCAGTTCTATAAAGGTACTGATATAAGCTGGTGAAATTGTTGATCAGGACACTTACGTGTTATAAATGGAACATAAGGATAATTCTAATGAAGTTCGAGATCATGTAGGCTCTTATGTTCTTTTAGTTTGAATTAGCTATCGGAGACAAGCAGAAGGAAATTTTGAAATATTTGCCATCATCTACCTTATTCTTGTGTCAGAAAGAAGACTAGAGAAGAAAAAAATCCGGGAAAAGAAACAACTGATTCCGAAAAATTAAATTCAAATATATTGTGAAAAGAGTAAATAAATTGGTCTCTCTCACCTTAGTTTTTGTTTCGTGATCCCCTCTTCTCTAAGTAATTATTTCCCGGTGTTTTACTAGACGTTGTTACATATAAAAATAAAAAAACACGTTTACTTACTTTATATTTATTACGTTTGACAGTGTGCTCCATATTTCGGCAAATTTGAGTTGTCCATCCCCATATTTTGGCTGAAAATATCATCAGTCATGTCCACATTACTCTGCATTAACCACTCACGAATTAGTAATAAGTAACTTCAGTACTTGTTTTAAGGCTAAGTGATACAGTGGCTGTTTATTTCCACTGTCCTTTTTGTTTCCTGTGGTGATATATTAAAAAATTTATGAACCGCCTTCTATTGTAATTGCTTTTGTATAATTTATTGATTTGTTGAAGAAATATAAAATTATTGCGAGTGATTTTTTACTTATTAATTTTTATTCAGGTAGTCATTTCTTTGAATAATTTAGAGTAATTTATTGAACTTTTTCCCAGGTGTTGAGAGCGGCTTCTCATATTTTTGAATCCGGAATAAATCTTTTTAAATTTATATTATTTTCATATATGCTACACGTATATCCTTTTTTCAACCACCAGTTTCATGTCTAACATATTAAACTAAACATAATTATATTTAAATAAGCCTCTCCAATATGTAGGAAAATCACTGCATATTAATCACGTCAACCAATCTCTTATCAAAATATGTAAATCAGACTTTTATTCCTGTAAATCTTTAGAAAATGACACGTAATCCATATGGGAGAAGTGTGGCGTGGTTTATTGTTGAAGCAGATTTTACGTGTATTAAAGAGTATATTAAAGAATTCTAGGATATTTTATCTTTAAAAAAATTCGAGAAATGATCATTTTGTCTCTTATTTGATAAATTTGCTCTTTCTTTGTTTTAAATTAAAGTTACATCACTGCGGGTTAAGCTTGAATGAACAATATTACAAAAGACAAATATTATGTAACTTATATTCAGCGGTAATATTAAGGAAAATATTTTGATTGAAATTCTAAAGTGTATATTTTGCAAGGATCCTGAGTTGATAAGATTTGAAACTCCAGCGACACAAAATCATATTCATTATTTTTGCTGGTATGTATGTAGAATGGAAACAGTTATGTGAAGCATTTAATATATTGTTTGTTTACTTGAAGTTGTGGAAACTGATTTTGTATTTAATGAAATTGATATTTATATTGAGTAAAGAATTAAGTTATTAAGTTATTGGATATGAAGCCATTAAAAATGTCTAACGGATATTCCAGTACTGAATATCCAAAATTTTTAATTTTAATTTCTCCTGCCATTCTTGCAAAATGGAACATGCAGCTTTATATCCAGTCCAGCATATAGATCTCAAAGTAATCCTCTGTTTTCCAGAGACGAATTAAACATTTCACATGTAGTACAGGTTCCCTCTTACACTTAGGTGAGTGGCCTGGACTGTCAATCCCTTCAAATTATTCCTCCTCCTGTAGAGGCCTTGTGAGCGCCAGGTGAGGCCGCCACCAGCAGTCCAGTTACCAAAACGGTATGTCTGTAGAGGAAGTGTTGGGCTAACACGGTACACTTCGGTCAGCACGACGACGTGGTCAGTTTGTGGCTGAGCCACCAGGAACTGGCAGTCGAAAG
>Ga0123352_10012517_pt1 | contig 13416 bp, 9 predicted proteins | sample TergutLab28metaG_FD_89700 | JGI IMG/M metagenome (GOLD analysis project Ga0123352, IMG submission 89700) | Labiotermes labralis P1 segment gut microbial communities from Petit-Saut dam, French Guiana - Lab288 P1 | ecosystem: Host-associated > Arthropoda: Insects > Digestive system > Gut ...
CCACCTACAGAGTGTGAAGATACCAGATGCTGTATAATATAATTTGACCTCCTGATGATGAGCACAACAGTGCTCGAAACATGTAGAGGAATATAATAAACTTATTATAAAAAAAGAATTTGTGCATTAAGTTGGTCAGTTGCTAAGATTTTACTGAGATGCACGGTCAGCAAAACATAAAACTTTTTGTTCATAAACGAGAATGAGATAGGCAGGGCATGTTGTACATATGAGAAAGGAGGGAAATGGAGGCAGGCGTTTAGTGGGAAAACTTAAGGAATGAAACCACGTGGAATACCTAAGCTCACATGTGCGAATAATACTAAAATGTATCTTAGAAAAATAGGAGAAGAGGGCGGAAAGTTGTTTCATTTGGTTCAGATTTCGTCCAAGCAGCGGACAGTTATAAATATTGCAGAGACTATTCGAGTTCGAAAATAAAGAGGAGTTCCTTGAACAGCTGAGGAAATACTAGCATCTCAAAAAGGCCCCTGATACATTGACACTTTTTCCAAATTTAATTGTAATTCCCTGCAGCATTGTTCCGTAATTATCACATTTGACCTTAAGGAATATTTTGGGGTTTTGTAATAAGCTGTCACATCAAAACAACCGACCCGAAATGGAAGAGCGATTTCAATTTTGATTCACACCGAAACACGTAGAAATATTCGTATATTACCACGAAGGTCCTCATGTGTACATGTTCAAAATACATTATGATTTGAACAAAGAAACTGGAATTTCAGAGACGGGCTAGCTCAGTCGGTATAATGACTAATCTGCGGACAGGACGGTAGAAGATTCGTTGATTGATTTCCGAGATGGGGCAGATTTTCTGTACCCCAGATGTCCAAGCCGAAACTCGGGCCCATCAAGCTTCCCTTTAAATGATCACTGGAAACTTATTTCTCTGTAACAAAGAGGCAAAGTCGTGAAGCTGACCAGTCTTCTTTATCTAGTACCGATTTTAGGAATTAGTGGAGTTATAACTCCACTCCTTCATATGCTTTAATGGCTGGTACAAGGACAAATTTATAGTCGCTTTCATTTTGCCTTCATGGGAAGTGCAATTACTCGTAGCAACTAATGAAGGATTAGTTTCTTTAATTTCAGAAAGTTTTTAGCCAAGGCAATCCTTACATAATCCACAATTTATTAAATAAAAAAACATTGATGGTATAATACTTTGTAATTGGGCCCTTCAAGTTTTAGTTTAAGCCCTGTCAGTCTTCACAAAGCCTGCTCTTTGTCACTCATTTAATTGATGAAGTCTTCAGGGAATAACGTAAGAACCTAATCTTAATTTACAGGTAAAATATGGTGTTTTATGTAACGTAAGGTAATGATTCTACAGTAAAATGCAATGTAGTTTAGTGAATGATTACATTGGCCCTTGATTTCATATTTTCTGTGAAAAGGGGAAATAGCAAAACAATCCACAACGAAAAGTTACTATTCTTGCAACACTTTATTTATAGGCCTAAATGATAGTTTATAATGCTTACTAAAAACGGGCACTTATATTCTGAATTTACTGTTATTTCTATCTATGCACGATTCTCATCCTCGACTTTTATTTATAGAAGTTTTAGCTCCGATTGTACCATTTTTAAAAACTCAGAGATTCAGGCTGTTCTGTCTGCTGCTTTCTCAAGCGTTTCTTGAATGTAAATATATGTTTTTTTCAATAACATAATCCAGTGCTGTTTTACTGCTGACACAATAAATAATTGTAAATTTGGGTCAGCGACATGAGAAGTTGCGGTTTGGTGTCTTTCCAAAAGAGGTTAGTTATTAAACGTCTGCTTTAAACACTTAAGACAACCACTAAAGTAATAGCGGGGCAATTTCTGGAATTTGTGACGATAGCCTTGTAAGCCTGTCGCCTGTCTCGAAGAAGTAATTTTTTTCCCCGTTTTCTGAATAGGTGGAACGAAGTCATTCCTCAGAAGCTAATAGCTTATCATCTAATCAAGAAACTCCCTGAAATTTGTGGAACTTAAAGTTTCAAATCTTTGCCACAACAGTTTACCACTAAACCCTCTCCTGGGGGACAAGCAGGTACTCCATCGCTCCAGTACCTTAATTTAAAATCCACTGTAATAATAATAATAATAATAATAATAAACCGGCAGAAGCAGCCGAAATGATTGAGGATAAAAGTCCATATTATAAATACACACTAGCCAATGTACTGGAGAATGAAAATTTCAAGCTGTCCTAGAATCGCAGCATACTTACAGACAAAACAATACTTTTAATCGACCTGACATAACTTTTATGAATAAGAAAACAAAGAACACCTTTTTGATAGACATAGCTATCCCAAATACACATAATCTCGTCGAAACAATAACCGACAAACAAAACAAGTACCAAGAACTGGCGAATGAAATATGTGCCATATGGAAGCAAAAGGCAACACAAGTGATCCCGATAGTAATATCATCTACAGTAGTAATTCCAAAGTCACTATCACAAAGTCTAATAAGACTTAACCTGCACCCGAATACATATACACAACTGCAAAAATTTGTAATTCTTGGCACATGTTCAATTGTAAGAAACTTTTTAAATTGCAAATAAGACTACCGAGGCTAATCCTGGTGATTACTACATCCCACGATAGGTGAATATTTCCCAGCGAAAGCTGAGAAGTGAGAAATTCCATGATAATAATAAAGATAATAATAATAATAATACTTTACCTATTACGGCTGACTTTTTTCCAATACGTTTCTTCTCATAAGTCTATCCGACTTACATTTTGAGGGCAATTCTTATTTCTTCCCATCCATGTTGTGTACTCTGCTCGTAACCTTCCCTCTTTTTTTCATTTTTAGGCTTTTTCACAAAATTACGAAAAGCGACTCTTAGCTTCGTCATGTCTGTACGTCTGTCAGTCAGCATGGAACAACTTGGCTCCCACTGGCTGGATTAATGAAATTTGGTATTTGAGCATTTTTCGAAAATATAACAAGAAAACTTAAGTTTCATTCAAATATTTCATGAGCAGCGCGCACTATACACGCAGACCAATGTACATTTATAAGCATATCTCTTCCATTTCTTCTTAGAATGAACAGAAAAATTTTTGTAAGAAATCAAAATCCACATTTTTTATTCGGTAACTTGTTCCCGGAAAACGTGCCCTTTATGAGATAAACCTAAATATATTGTAGAGACGGGCTAGCTACACATGACAATAAGGCGCATGTGCATAGCATGCTGGATACCTAAGGCTACAAACACACATTCGGAATACTTAATACTTATTCCTTTCGCACGGCAACAATTGTTGCATGAACACGGATCAATGTTACGTAATATGTACATTGCCTGACTTGTAGTAACTCTCACCAAGACAATAAGCCTCGATCTTCTTCGTTGCACCGTGCATTTCATAGAATCATTTAATTATCACAACAACTAATGCACATATATACAATTTTTTTTACATTAAAACATTTAAAATCGCTCCAACGTGTTTCGATCCTAAGATCATCTTCAGGGAGCTACACAGTTCCTTGCTAAAGTCGCATTTTTAAAATACACTCACTGATTGATTTTCTTATATTAATTGAGTGTATTTAAAAAATGCGACTTTAGCAAGGAACAGCATAGTTCCCTGAAGATGATCTTAGGATCGAAACACGTTGGAGCGATTTTAAATGTTTTAACGTAAAAAAATTATATATATGTGCATTAGTTGGTGTGCTGATTGAATAAGCCTCGATGTACCCCAGTAAGGAGTTTTCTCCAGCCGTCTGTGACCTGTCTCTCCCTTAGGTTCAATTACTCACTTTAACATCCTGTTCTCACTGTAGACTCATTTCACGAGGCCCTTTGTCGGTCCCTTGCAAGGCAGACAGTTTCACGTACGTAGAAGTAGCTGCTGATAAGCAGTTTGTCCAACGCTGCACTCCATTGCTACTGAGAGCCGTAAATTCACTGCCGCTGCCAAATGGTTTTGCTAATTTCCACTCGGTGCATAACCATGCGGACAGGGGAAACAACAGACCCTGCCAAGTTGGACCCCTTACATTATAGCCTTAATCTCAGTGTCTCTACTAGTGACACATTGATTTGCGTGCAAAGGTTTAGAATTCGCCTTTCAGTTTGGTGACCTGAAGAGAGAGTGGGGGATGCAATGCAGTGTTCGCCAACTGTCTGGATGCCGTTGAATAATATCGCAATACAACGAATGCGGTTAAAAATCTTCTTCTGTCGTCACTGAAAGTTCAAAGTGTAATTAAATCCCATCGACAACCGACAACCTGTCAAGAAGGATACAGAGATTTCTCTCTTATGTAATCTTTTAAACGATTCGAACATCACATCTAAGCCATTAATATCAGCCTGACTGCTCTACACGAAGAATTTTAAGTCCTTAATAGTGAGATAGCATTTTGTTAGTTGCTTCATTTATATGTTATAATGGAAGTAATAGGTTCGTTCTTGATTAACTCATAAAATTCGTTGAGCAGTGACATGCATAGAAAATAATTCAAACGCGTTTAAACAAAACACAAAATTACCTAATGGGAGAAATTCCGGAAGGAAACTTTTTGAAATATTTGAAGGAGTAATGAAACACAAATTTTGTATACTAAATTCCTTGGTGAAAAGTAGGGCAAATTACCTGAGAATTGTCAGACTTAAACTCAAACAATTGTAATATTCATATTTCATAGGTTTTGACAGAAACAGTTCACCTAAAGTGTTGAGCACATTTAGTATAACTACCTCCTTAGATCAGACTTTGTTTTGAAGAAACTGCCTGTGATGCACCTAGTCAAAGAACAGACGCATATTGTAGAGTCGAAAAGTTCATTTCCGTTTTCGCGAGTTACCGCCACTTAACTGTACGTCAAACAAGACAAGTAAAGTCTACATAATCGCGATTTGTTTATGTAAAACCTTTTTAATATTATCTTCCACTACATACCTTGGCCTTTCTTATTGTTTGTGTCATTTTCTTCCCAATAACTATAGTGAGTTCGAAGACAAAAATGACATAGATCAATTAGGGACGGGGTGGGTTACGTCAGAACACAACTGTCTTGTATCCTAATTTATTATGCTGACGACGACATTTTTCGGCCAATGTGGATCATCTTCAGATCACAAAAATGTATATAGAGGAAACCTCTACGGAGTATGATCATAGTACAGGTGCATATTCTAAACTTTCAACGAGATCTCGTTGTCGGTTGGATTACACATAGTGAGCTAAAAGTACCTCTTCTAGCTCTTTTCGTTCAATATGTGTAATCCAACCGACAACGAGATCTCGTTGAAAGTTTAGAATATACACCTATACTATGATCATACTATGTATAGTTTTCTTCTATATACATTTTTGTGACCTGAAGATGGCCCACAGTGGCCGAAACATGTCGTCGTCAGCCTAATAAAGTAGGATACAAGACAGCTGTGTTTTGACTTATCGCACCCCCTCCCTAATTGCTTATAACATAACGGGGATGATGCACCTAAAGATGACACAGATCCTTTGTGCATTCTGTATTATGTATGTATGTATGTATGTTTATATGTGTGTGTGTGTGTGTATGTGTGTGTGTGTATGTATGTATGTGTATGTGTATATGTGTGTGTGTATGTATGTATGTATGTATGTATGTGTATGTGTATATGTGTGTGTGTGTATGTATGTATGTATCTTCGTAATTACCATACCAAATATTTGACTTTAGACATGATGTTAGCTGGACGACCATGAAACTGAGGTTCGAATTCGACAAGGACATCACACTTTTCTCTCGTCCTCGGCGCACAGGTCGGCTCTGGATCCAACCCAGCCTCCTAAGCCACGTGTACAGTTAGCTAATATCTAGGAATAAAGAGGCCAGGGCGTGAAAATTACCACTCACTTCCATCTAGTGCCTAGGTTAAGGACAAACAGATTGTACTTCCACTTGTCAATGTACCTTCATGGTTTGCACATACACTAACTGTCCTTTTTACTTTTCTCTTCACTGTACAAATCGCTGCCCGTCAACCCGATACTCGTGTCAAATGTCGTTATAAAGTGGATTGGAGTAAAGGGTCAGACGTGTCTTCATTTTACATTCCACACGAAAATGACCTTGCAGCTACTTTTACCTTTTTTAGGTGGATACATCCTACAGAAATTCTGTGTCGTACATTAGCCACGTTAAGCCCAGTGGTTACTGCATAGGCACGTTTGCAGAACTGCGTAAAGGGACTTAGCTTCCTCATGCCTGTCTGTTTGTCCGTTCGGCTCCTACTGGACGACTTTCCATGGAATGTGATATTTGAGTCTTTTTCTAAAAATTTGTGGAGGAAATTCAAGTTTCATTAAAATCCGACAAGAAAACCGTGTACTTTACATGAAGACCTACGTACTCGTACATTTATAATTTACTGCTCATTTCTTCTTAAAATAAGAAATATTTCAGACCAAAAGTGTAGAGAAAATTAAAACATATTTTATGGTAAGAAACTGTCTTCCAAAAATCTACTTTTCTGGCCACATAAGGCGTTTATGTGTTTGTGTGGATCTGGCAACAAACTTCGATTACTTCGCTACATAGCTTTAAATGATTGGTTTTTAAAACCGACACAGACTTGTTTAATGCGCGGTACGAACTGAGCGCTGTATATAATTCAGATTAAACTTCGTCCTTCAAGAGTTGATGGTGTTGGTACTTGACCCTATGACGTCTCGTGCGGCCCTATGATTGATATTAACGTTAGGACCTTCATTTCCAGTTTCAAGCTTGGAGTGTTTCATGAATGTTTCTTTCGTGTTTTATTTAATAAAAACTGAAGATTCGTAAATTTTGATGTTTTGCTGACCGTGCATCTCAGTATATTTATCTTAGTAATTAACCAACTTGATGCACAAAATTTGTTTAACAATAAGTTTTATTTCATGCCTCTACATGTTTCGAGCACATATTCTCATCATCAGGAGGTCAAAATTGTATTATACAGCATCTGGTATCATCACACCTATATGTGTGATGATACCAGATGCTGTATAATACATTTTTAGGTGTGATGATAAAAGATGCTGTGTAATACAATTTTGACCTCCTGATGATGATCACATGGTGTTCAAAATATGTAGAGGCATGAAATAAACTTATTGTAAAACAAACTTTTATGCATCAAGTTGCTTAATTACTAAGATGAAGATTTGTAATTCATAAGAAGCTACGCTATTTCGACTGGGAAACGGATCTTGGTGTTTCGAAATTTCACAGTACTTTCGTCGTTTGGGCCATGCAGTAAAAAAAAACTTGACCTCTAACATAAATACAGTACGATCTTTCGAAACGTCGGCAACTGTTTGTCGTTCGGAAAGGCCTGTAACTTTAACAACACTTCTATAACGTCAAAAATCCGGCATTTCATAAAGGTTGTTATGTATATGACTCGTTAGCGTTTACCCCCAGATTAGCGAACGTGTTATAGACAGCCCTAGACAAATGGGGGTATAGCTCTGCACATTTTTAACCTCGCAGCTAGATGGAAGTGAGTAATACCTTCACGCTCACGTCTCTTCTCCATCGTCTGGAGGAGGCGTAACCCCCTTCCCATTGAACAGGTGGCGGGGTGAAGGTAGCCTTGTTCTGTGTTGCCTGGAGAACAGATAAATATCTTGCCACTGCCTGGAAGTGAAGCAAGATATATCGAAATTCCAATCCGTAGCCTATTCACTGTACCTCCTACGCTATCGCGGCTTTTAGTGAAAGTGCTTTGAAATTAAATGAACTATTTACGAGGCTTATTCAGAAAGTAAGTACCGTTTCGCCGTAAAAAAAAATCGAGTAAGGTTTCATATAAAATTTTATTGTTATCAGATTCCACATTCTTCAAACTATTTTTCCACATATTCGCCGCCATTATTGAGGTATTTATCGTACGGGGCACATGTTTTTGTATACCCTCCTCATAGAATGCGGCCGCCTGCGATGTTAGCCACTACTGACAATGTCATGGAGTAGAGTCTTTGAAATCTGAGGAAAGTGCAGGGACAGATCAGAAATTGTGAAACGTCTGTCGTCTCGCACTCTTTCGTTGAGCTTACGCACCTAATCATCATTCACCAAAGATGGACGCCCACTTCGCGCCTCATCGTGCACGTTCTCTCGTCCTTCATCGAACATCCGAACCCATTTCCTAACCATACCTTCACTCATCGCATTGTCACCATGCACATGACAGATCTGGTGATGAATCTCACTTGGTAGCACATTCCTAGCGTTCAAAAAACGAATTACAGGCCGTATTTCACAGTCGGCGACCCCTTCAATTGTCTTAAACATGTTTAACGCACAGGAACAAACATAAACCTAATACGAATTTCACGAAATGGCGTCTGTTGCTTGCCAAGTAGTAGAGGAAGCCACTGCACATGTGCAAAGTGACAGTCTCGAGGATGCGCGAGAGATATGCGCAGACGGTACTTACTTTCCGAATAACGTACGTAAAAGCGCATTAAGGGAAGTATTCTTTGCAGTCTATTCAAAGCGATGACATAGGATCTAACTGAATAGTCTCCAGAGACTTATGAATGTAACATTTGTGCTTATTAATATTTCCCACCTTGAAAGTTTGCACTATACTAAATATGGCAAGAAATATACATTCAGTAAATTATGCGGCCTGTCTGTACATAGTTTTTATACAAAATTCCATGAATTTTTCCATGTATTTGTTAGATTATTAAGGATTCACATACACTGACACACACAGGAAGTGACAGTGTAAGCCTAATTTTTAAATAACCTAAGAAATCACTGATAGCCTTCGAATATTATTTGTAACCTCGACCAGATTAGAACGTGAGGGTTATGAGGTTCTTCCTGTCTGGAATGTTTCGTCGGAAGTGCAATGATATCAGGAAACCCCGTCTTGCTTCTTGATTCGCGGTAATTCGAATTGGCTCCATACTGTATACCACTCTTGTCCGGGACATCGCTCTGGAACCTTGTCTGTGGATGAACGGGTCCCCTGGTGCAGTAATACGTCATTAACGGACAGACGATGAATCGTAGGGCATCCCCTCTGCACCATAAATATGGAGTAGTCTGCCAGACCCCGGCATTAATTCACTGCCGGCTGCGAGATTCGCATGGGTTGAGACTAGTCGCACACTGTCTTGAGCCGTGCGAATATTCACAGTTCTCTTCCTGAACCGAAGGGGAAAAATTATACCGCTTTTAAAACGTTACTGTTTATAATACTTACTTCCTTACTCCATGGTGCAGATTCCTTCTTGAGAAGCTAACTGGTTTGCAGCTAGTCAAGAAATTCCCCGCATTTCACGGAACCAGAAGGTTCATTACCGCACTCACAAGCGTCCGCCACCTGTCCCTATCCTGGGTCAGCCCAATCCAGTCCATATACCCACATTCCACCTCCTGGAGATCCATCCTAATATTATTTACCCATCTAAGCCTAGGTCTCCCCAGTGGTTTCTTTCCCTCCGGTTTCCCCACCAAGACCCTATACACCCCCCTCTCCTCACCTATACGGGCCACATGCCCAGCCCATCTCATTATTCTCTACTGTTTATAATAGACATCTTCAAACTCTATCTGTAGTCTGATAACGAACATTACACTTCGAGAAAATTGCGTAGGGGTCTGACAATGGTATGTCTCATTTAGCATATTTAGTGTTTGTTTTGCCCATAGTCTATTGTTTAAATATGCCAACGAATTGATTTTTTCCCCAAACACTTGTAAACAAAATAAAAATTTTCACGTCCATCAATTAAAAGTGTCTCTTTACTCCGTCGTACTGTGCTCGATACTGACGATGGTGTACCCCGTACTCATGTTTACGTCTTTTATCATATTTGGTCATCCTCTCGATTTGCAACTTTCTCTTGCCTTTATTTATCTTCCAAGGGTTGAGTGAAACATACCACATGTTATCAGGAGGTTTTGATTAACAATTATAATTTTTTTTTAAATTGTTTTTCTATGTCACCTTTCAATAAAAAGTTGATAATATTTTTACCAAGCGACGACCATTGAATATAGATTTCGCATCCATTAATTTTCTATTTAGATCAAATTTTTAGCTGTTGTGTAGGGTCCGAATATGCGTGCCAACAAGTTTCTTGCAGAGAGATGTCGCGGAATATCCGTGGAAAAATTTAATTTTGGATCAGTCTTTTGAGAGTTATTATGCCTAGAATGAATATTTCTTTTAAATATGTCTTGACAGGCCATGTATTGTACCCCGTAGTGTCCGGTAGTTGGGTACCAGCTTGATGGAGGTACATACTGCCTCCCACATTACGTTCGAATCAAGAATCATTTTATAATTTCAGTAGTAGTTTGATTTATGTTTTATGTTCTTGCTTGAAGATGGAGGAAGAATAGCAGGTATCATAACCCAGAAAAGCGCACTATAAAACTGCATTTTTTTAACATTAACTACAAGATGTTCAAATATTTATTTACAAGGAATTATTGTATAAGTTTGACAGACCAAAACCTCAAGAATTTTATGTCACAAGTTATTCTGAAGAAAAGAAATTTAACTTTTTAAGTTAGACGCTTGATATCCCGAATATGTTTTATAGACCATTATACGTTCATGACGCTCTTAATGTATGACGAGAAATGAGAGTTTCTGGAAGCAAAAGGGTTTTCATTATCCCATGCGCAAGGAAAAGCAATTTGTTCAAAAAGTCTAAGAATATTTTCATCTGAACAAGTTCTGAAGAGCACCACTGGGCATATTTTTATATAGCTGTTTTGTAAAAACATTATTTATTTGATTTTGTGGAACATATAATGTTGAGTAAATTAAAAAATTTAAAAGTGCAAGAAAACTCGAGATTTTATTGTGTGGAACAGTAAGACCAGCAAGAGCAGCTGTGGTTAGAAAAATCGTGTACTCTATATAGTAGATTTGGCAATATGCTGAAAATCCATAAACGTTTTATTGAAGATGCACTGTCTGCAGTAAATTTGCTGGCAAATAGAATTTAATATTTTAACTTGACACTCTAAGTGTGGTTAACGTGGAAGATACTAACAACAAATCGGCAGATTTATGAAATTGAGTTAGGACATTGATGCTTAGCAGTCTTGATCGTATTATGTAAAGACGTCGTATCAGCTGCTTCGACTACATAAAGGTAAATGTAATTGAAGGAAGATAGTGTAATATTATATGGGCAAGGATAGAGAGGAAGTGATTTTGGTCTAATTAAATGTACCTCCTATCCTGAAATCCGCCTAGCGGAAACTGTGCGAAGCATGTAATGTTGCTGATTCTTCGACTGATACTTGAGACTAGTGCATGTTGATTAAAATGCAAGCGAGCTTTTCCTATGTGTGAAACAATCCCAGTAAATTACAGTTCCTTCCCTTACTTAGAACTGCGTAGAAATCATTAGCATTCTGTTTGTATAATGTTATATATGATTCACACAAACACATAAACTATAAGTTTTGGCTATGCATAATCACTGATGGTTTCATGGGGTTATTTCACAAATTAGGTCATTTCTGAAAGTACAGAGCCTATGTCGGTGCTTCGAAAATTTGTGTCAGCGAATTGGTTTTGACTCCAGTCTTTTCAAAGAAAAGGTAAGGCTTTCTTCTTTATGGCCAAATTGTAGAAATAATTCGCAGGGTACAACCAAATAGATGCAACGTTTCACAATTTTTTTATTTCTGTAAGACCCTCTACACGTTTCAGACGGTTTTCCGTCCATCATCGGGAGCTCAAAACTGCACATACAGCGTCAGGTATTTGTCAGACCAATACCTGACGCTGTATGTGCAGTTTTGAGCTGATGGACGGAAAACCCGTCTGAAACACGTATAGCGTCTTACAGAAATAAAGAAATTGTGAAACGTTGCATCTTATTTTTTATACTCTGCGAATATATTAGCGATGCACGGACCTATGAATGTTAAATGTAGAAATTACTTTGACTCTTATTAGATTCGTTCTGTGTTTGCCGCAAAAAATCTAGGATATGCTCGCTTTTTTGAGAATATGAGGGTTTATTTTAGTCCAGCTGTTGCTTCAGTTCCTAGAATATTTTATGTAAAATAATATTTTAAAATGTACATTATTTTTGCATTCCGTAAACTCATTCACAAAACACGATATAAAGTTAAAAAGAAAGGATATTTTCTCACTGCCTGGCGTAAAATTGAATAAATATAAAACACCCAAAAATATCAACAATTAACAGAATTAATAAAGTAATAAGGCAGGGCAGGTTTTTTTTTGAGGAAAGTAAATAATATGAATTAGAAGGAAACACTAACTACTTAAAGTATGTGAAAGGTTTAAAAAATTCTGCAAACATAATATAAATTTCTTCATGGAAATAATATTTGTGCAATGAATTGTGTTGCAAACCGAAACCAGCAGCACGACAAACTTAACTGTTTACACATCCACAATATACTAATACAAATAGTATGTGTCATTAACTGGCCTCATGTGAGTTTAGGTGTTTCAGATGACTCTCTTCAGCTGTCAGATGTGTTGGGTTTCGAAAGAAGGAAAATATTCAGATTTTCTGAGACTCTTGGCACGCGATCTTTTACAGGCTCCCACAGAAAATACTGTGTCAATATGTAGTGCGTACTCATGAAAAAATATGGGGTGCACTGTAATTCACACGACTCTCACACGGCTTTTAAATTGGACTGTGTATCTAAGATGATTAAATGTAACCATAGGCTCCACTGTCTTAACTGTCGGTGGGTGTCATAGAGCAGCCGTTTCATCAGGCCTCCAGCGTTGGCAATTTGTAGACAAGAAATTCAAAGAGTGATTAAAAATTTACTCACCAGATGTTAAGCATGTCTGAGAGTTGGAGGTCATTTTAAACACAAAATATAACACGTGGTAAGGGATGTTATATATTATATATAATGCATTAGGCATTGTATGAGGAAAGGTGACCCTTAAGCTTGACGTACATCTGGGTTCGGTTTTCAGTTAACTTCCTTGTACGGAAAAAACAAGCGTAATAACTACTTAAGTGTCCATGCTACCAATTGTTCTTCAGCGTACTTATAGCATACGACGACGTGTTCTGGTGGGCTCATTTTGAGTTTCTTTTCAAGGAACTTTGCACTTTTATCAGTGTTGTTTTTTGTGAACTAATGAAATCAAACACATTGAAAGTAACATTTAAATACATACTGTATCGTGTCACCTAATACGTTTTTACATTTTACACCTCTTTTCCGTCTGAGATCTGCTATAAACCTGCTCGTATACATACACATATACATACATATGTGTATACATACTCATATATATATATATACACACACACACATATATATACAGGGTGTTTCACGACTTTAGGGCATAACTGCAGGAGGTGATTTCCTAGGCCTTTGTGATCAAAAAAGTTCATATAAA
>Ga0123352_10012518_pt1 | contig 13416 bp, 6 predicted proteins | sample TergutLab28metaG_FD_89700 | JGI IMG/M metagenome (GOLD analysis project Ga0123352, IMG submission 89700) | Labiotermes labralis P1 segment gut microbial communities from Petit-Saut dam, French Guiana - Lab288 P1 | ecosystem: Host-associated > Arthropoda: Insects > Digestive system > Gut ...
GCAGCAAAACCTGTATGACATATACCTATTGCTGTGTGTACAGTGCTAGACTCCTGATGATGGACAGAGAGACTGTCCGAAACATGTAGATTTCCATTCCAAAAATAAATTTGAGAAATTAGTGCGTCTCGTTGGTTTTGTTATAAGAATATATCACGATGCATGGTCCTCTGAATGTCAAGATACATAAAGTTCTATTCTGCTTCGTCTGTTAGTTCGTTTCATTTGTGCATAATTTCCTCGCAAGATGTCACATTACAGAGCTCACACTGCAGAAATGTTTCTGCGTGTTTTGGATGACGTACGCCTTATTCAAAAAGTCGTATTTCCTATCCTTTAAAGCCAGAATTGCAATATTGCTTTATTTGTTCGCACTGTGACACCTTGCAGAGTTGAGTTACCCTGAATTACCTAGGCCAGTGAGTCCCCAAAATTTTTCGGGTTTTGGTGCAATTATATGTCTGTGGTACACCATTAACAGTTTATTCTTAGTGCCCTTATTCCATTTATAGTAATATTACTAACGCAAAATAGGTCGTATTTCATTATTCATCTGACTCGACAGACTGTTGTTAGAAAAGTAGTCTGATAAAAAAAAACTGTAAAAATTGGGGAAAAAATGAAATATTTTTTTTCCGAAATTGGAATAAGCCATCATTTTTTATTTCACTGGTGGAATATATCGGTCCAGCTGAGTGAGATTGCAGTTTTATGGGATATGAGGCCATGTAGTTTCGTGAGTAAGTACCAAGGTCGTTGAGGTATGTGCCCTGAAACGTCGGTGTATAATTAATAGGCTACAGAGCGTCATACCCCAATAAGGGTTAACCTGATTACTCTGTACTGTGGTAATCAGTTGTTGTACGGATCTTAACTGGGATTATCTTCTTTGTCTGAAGGATGCAGTAAAGGGATAAAACGTACGAAATCAGCGATGAACCTGCCTGCTTATCCCGTGTGACTGAGAGCGTGTTTGAAAGCATAGATAATGTCTATTCCTCTGAACAATTCATACAAAATGTTCCGCAAAAATATTGCAGGAGTAAAGTACAGTGGGGTATGCTAGAACGAACTTAATTGGTTCTAGAACCTCTTTCGTTATAGCATCTCTTCGTTTAGCAAAGAGTCAAATATGTGTATTTAGGGGTAATCGGTTCCAGGCCTACAGCCTAGAGCAAAGTTACCATCCAACACAACCATTTAAACAGGAAAAGTAAATTATAAAATAAAAAATATAAGTGTAAAGATAACGGAAAATTAAAGTGTTTAACTTTTATACACCGTACATGTAAATTTGAAAAGCAGAAACAATCTTTTTTTAGGGAAAATTATGAACAAATTTTCCCTAATAAAAAGGATAAACAATCTAACACACACGAAAAGCATAAACAATCTTTCCATAGTGAAAACTATAATTGAACTTTCCATAATAAAAGCTTAAAAAATCATTCGTTGTAGCATCCTGATTTTATTGATAAAACTGTTCGTTGTAGCATTCGTCTGTTACAGGATCGTTCGTTCTAGCATACCCCACTGTATGTAATGGGTAACTTTGTGGTTTGTTATAAGCAACAAATATGGTGAAAAAATCAAGAAGAATGAGATGGGCAAGACACGTGGCATTCATGGGAGCTAAGAGAAATTCCTGCAGGCTGTAGGTGGAAATGCCTGAAATAAAAAGAACATTTGTAAAATCTGGTTTGTCATCATCATCATCATCATCATCATCATCATCACATATCTTTCATGGAGTTGGGCCACTTGTTGACCCATTCCGGTCTCACGTATCCAGAAGTCTCTTCAAAGGTCTACCATGATTCCTTCTGCCAATTGGGGAGTAGTATCTGGTTTATATGGGAAGTTAATATGAAAGAATGTTTGAAATAAACGATATGTACTGGATTAATGCAATCAGAAGAGGGCCTAGTGTCGGGCAGTTTTGAAACTTCTGCACTCATCAAATGCGCTGAATAACTTGATCAGCAGAGAAACTATCAGTATCCGAGGAAGGAGTCTGCTCCATAGAGCTCAGTGGGCCTATGTAAGTAAAGGGCATGTTGTTACGAACTGTGAAGCATTTCAGCGTCGCGTGTGGGATATCAATAGAGTAGAGGATGGACGAGGAAAGGCGGTGAATGTACAGGCTGTATTTTGTCTTTGGTTGCCACATCTTATATAAGGCGGTATGAAACGTAACGCATATTAAGCTTCAGGTTTCGGAATATTACGCCGTGTAGTTCTCACGCAAGTTCAAGTTCGTCGGACGAACCACCTCCTTCAGGCTTCAGATTAAAAGATGCGGGCAACAGGTTGCACCCAAAACTTGACATCAGTTCACAAATTGCGTAACATTGTATCGACCTGCACAACAGTCGCAGTGCACCCTGCCGCCAGAACTTCAGAGCTGTTATTAATCTTAATCTCACTGATCTGATGCCAATTCGAGGATCTGTGCCCTCACTAAGGCAAATAATATGGCTGTCTAGATTGGCTAGGTTTCCTGACTACAGAACAGAATGGAGAAAAGCAAAGGAAAAGATAGAACAGCAAGGGAGAAAATAAAGGAATAAGAAAGGAAGAATTAAACGTTACAGACAAATAGCATTTATCTTTATCCTAGTCCCCCTTCTCTTATTCACAGCATCCAGACCATACCTACGGCCTAAACACTCTCTTATCTGATGAATACTGGAGCTGCAACCACCTTATAAAGCTTATCATTCTACTCCATGTATTGAGAATGTAAAGAATACGTGGAGCAGTACTTCCACTCCAACAAGTGTATTTATGGCATGGTCATTCAGTAAGCACAGGGGTCGCTTAAGTCTCTATCAGTAAGAAGAAGTCTTTGGTACCTTAGACCTTTCAATACAGGGTACTTAAGTAATATTAGCAAATCAATTTGTTGGCAACGGAAAACCATCTGCTTCTATTCAGAAGAACAAAAGGTAAGGTTGTTAGAGAAATAATTGCTCATTATTGTGAGAAAATATGTGTTACTTGTGCAGAATGTTGAGATTTTTTGAATCTTATGTCAAGTTGGTACATGTAATAACAAAACAAGAAATAGAGTTATGCCGTAAGCGGTGTGTTCAATTACAATGCCTCGACTGCCCCAAGCAATACGTGAGTCAAAGAGGAAAGTATTATGAAAGAGATTTAAAGAAAACATAAATTATATAAAAACACCAAATAAACGTAAGCCCAAAACATGCTTGAGACAAAGCTTACACGTGGGGCAATAGCAAACACAATAGACAGGTGGAAAGCACGAAAAAATGAGAACATATAAATACGGTAGAGAAATCCCACATACATGACCTTAGTAAACAAATCCAACACCCACTCTGTCACCAAAAATCCGAAAAAAAATCATGCAAAACTAAAAATAAAACACACAAAAGAAGCAACACAATAAACTACATACACCACATTACCAAGCAACGTCACGTAATTACAATACGTAACAAAAAAATCTTTAAGTTTTACAGTACCCTCAAGATGACGTTTGCACTTTGGAACATGTCGAAATAAAGACATAATTTGTTATAATTATGAAGTTAACATAAATAATAATATAATGCAAAAAAACATTATTGTGCAGATCAGAAACGACTTGCTGTACCCAAGGTTTACGTCCTCTGAAATGTCTAGATATACCTTCTGTGTATGTTCTTAAATATGAAATCGTTATGTTGCTGATTGTCTGTTTACTTCCAGGTCGTTTCCACTCTGGACGTCACAGGCAGACGCCTCCATTCTTATTCCACAATGCATGGCGGTTCTCCGTTTTAGTTCCCTTCCGTCGAATATTTGGTAAGAAGTATGAAATCCACAACATGTTATAAGTAACATAATTCTCTTTTAAATTTTCGCTGTACCAGCATTTTATACGGAATTTATTTTAAGTCTTTTCAAGAGTTTTTTCTGCTGTTAATCTTCTTATCTTTTGCAATTTATACATTGCCAATATAAGTATTTAAATGCAGTTATGCACACGCTGAAGGAGACGTTAGAAAATCTGAAATCTTATAGTAAAGTATCGTACAAACAACTTAGTTCATCGATTAAAAACGAGCTGCATGCAAAGAACGTTGCAAATCGCCACATGACCTAAATTTTGTGCCATATATTGCACTAAGATTAAGATATTCTTAGGCGTGACATCGCCGATATTGTGGACATTATCAGGACTTTCGTTTTGTATTGGCTCTTTCCATCATGGCCCACGTGCAATACTGGATGTACCTACCAATATTTCGGAGCAGGAACCCCCCCCCCTTCCCGTGACAGGAGGCAACTAAGTGGACAAAAATACTAGTGCCTTGCTGTGTGAATCAATCTGGTCGAGAACCGACGCAGGACTCGAAACCACTTTATACAGTAAATGCTCTCATTATCACCTTCAGCAATCCCGAATATAGCAATGTTATTTTTTCTTGTGCCTTCCTTAAGACTGTCCACTTAATTATCTATCTCCTGTTGCCACGACTACCACTTTTCTATTTTCTGCACCATCTGACTGAACTCTTTAATCACACCTCTTTTAGTTAAGCCATTACTCCTCCAGTTGTCTTTGATGTTCTTCTTTTCTTTCCGTACATTGATCATTTTCTTGCTGTGGGTTTCTAGAAGTTTCTGTAAGTCTTTGTTTTTGCACTTCTGATTTCTCATGTGTACAAGAATTTGGTCCAGTTTGTCTTGTCTGGGTGAGGGGGGGGGGCCTGGGATTAGCTCCATCCCTTCTTTTCACCGGTAGCACTATTAATACAAACCCACGGAACCAACAGTCCCCTTCTCCCTCTGTCTCCTTTGATGCCACAGTTTTCGTCTCCTTGCCAGAAAAGGGACCAATGATGGCTCTATGTATCTCCAACTCAACATCCCTGACTCCCAGCTCTTGGAAAAAATGTTCGACAATTCCCGCGTCAACAACTCTAACTCGACTCGAAACCAGGACCTCACGGTTCGGCAGAGGAGCCCCCGATCACATTGCAACAAACGAACCAAACGGCATACCTTTGTATTCTACTCTGGAGGAGGAGGAAGAATTTTCTTCCCACAATTGGTTCCTATCTGTCATAATACACTGCGCCATAACTGCGTATTCGTTTTCATACTACTACTACTACTACTACCACCACTACTACTAATCGCTACTCCTACTACTACTACTACCAGTACTACTACTGCTACTACTACTACTACTAATAATAATAATAATAATCTAAATATCATGGGATTGGGCCATTTGTCGACCCATTCCGGTCTCACGCGTCCTGAAGTCTCTTCAGTGGTTTCCCCTGCTTCCTTCCGCCTTTTGGACCTGTAATTTTTTTTAATATCCTCGGTAACCTGTCCCGCATTTTGTCTAAAACTGGGGTCATATTTATTTCCATTGCAATGTCTGCATTTTTTTAATAGTCTCTCCAAGTGTACTCCGCTGTTTTTCTCATATATTTCATCTCTACTGCTTTTATTATTATTGCGTCTCTTGCTTCGATGGTCGGATTTTCACTGCCGTATAAAAAAAACCGTTTTCATGTGAGCCGCAAATTTCACCAATTCAGTAAAATTCTGTCGCAGGAAGCCGCCCTACTTCCCGAATTACTCAGGCCAGCGAACAGACGGACGAACAATTACGCAAAAGAATGATTAATATTACGGTATCTTGTGCTAACGGTAATTATATTTTACCCATAGTGATATTATATTTCCCGTTTAAAAGGAAGCTTAGCTACCTTTGACACAAATTCTTCCTAATATGCCATTTTTTAGTTTGACTATCCATTCCAACAAATTTAATACTAATATTTTTTTAAAGTCCTTTTAAACGTAGAATAAAATAATTTATAAGCATACCGTATGACTTATTGCAAATCAAGGTCAAAGTTTTGACAAATAATGCATAGATTTTTATGTTTTTCTCTCTAATTTTAAATCCCAACAGAAGACTCTGTTGTGTCTCGTAAATTGGGTGCCATAGAGCAATGCAACTTTCACAAATTTGTTAATATAAGAACATTATTTGTTATTAAATTAAACGATAAACGAGAACTGCGCTTTTCGGGGTTATTGCGCAGCGAGTGATGGTAATTTCGTACGGACGTTTCGGGACAACCTTTCGGTCCCATCCTCAGGGTTCAAGAATCCAAAAATGAAGCGTGTAGCCTCAATATGGAGTTTGTAGAGGGAAGAGTGTGTGGGCGGTGAAAAGTCTCAACAGTGTCGTATCAGCCATATGGGTTATTGCAAGTGGTTAGATGGAGGGGAATGTGGTAGTCAGTGCAGTTAGAGACCAAAAGGTAGTCCAGAAACGTAGGTAATAAAGTGCAATTATTCGCTGCGTAATAACACAAAAGAACGCAGTTCTCAGCTGCCTCGCAGTGGATGTCTGAAATCACGCATAAAGCGCTACATGTTTCGACATATAAGGATCATTATCGGGCGCAAACATGTAAGGGCAGTGGGGCTAATACGTGTATTTAATAATCTCGTTCCTAAGAAAAATATCTTTTTTACAATTTTCCTCTATTACAGTTTTAATATTATTATGTAGCGTTTCAGAAGAACGATAAATATAGATTTAAAATAAAAAGAGTGGTATGGACTTCATTATGACTTGGTATTTGATGGTGAACAGCCTGAAGATGGCTGTAATTAAGTTGTCATTAAGCTGTAATTGTGGTTTTTAGAATAGATGGTTGTGTCTCACTGTAAATTTTTGATAACTCTGCTTACCGGAGAGCAGTAGGATGACCCACATTATGTCTAACATTGAGTCAAGACGACTTTGAGTCATCCAAGACAGACAGTGTGTGTATAACGTAACACTGAGTCTCGCTCATGCAACAGTTGTTGCGTGGGAAAGCAATGCGTATTACATAGTTTGAGAGCGTGTTTGTAGTTTTAGGTATTCAACACGCAATGCGCATGCTCCATATTTTCATTTGCGACCTGCTCGGCTGTGCAGTATTTTTCCACATTATCTCATAAAAGGCACTTTTTTTAAAAAAAAAAAGCATTGAACATAAAACGTGTATTTTGATTTTCTCTACAAAGTTTCTCTGAAAAATGATTCATTCCAAGAGGAATTTAGCGGGATATGGTCAAAGATGTGTACTGGTCTTCATGTAAAGTACCCGTTATTCTTGTACGGTTTTACTTTTGGCGCCGGAATTATTTTTTTAATTTTAGCACACCCTGTATATAAAATGTGAATAATACAGAAACCAAATGCGTTAGAATTATGAAACAAACTGCATTTTGAAGAGAAAATAACGGAGAGTATATACCATGTTTAAGATATTCAGTACCTATATTTGTTGAATAAATATATAAAATGCAACTTTAGAGGTTAGCGGTGCGGTACGACCACTATAGTTGACATTAGGCGTCAAAAGGTTAATGTAATTTGAATTTCCTCATCGAATTTTTTTTTTAAAAATGCTCAAATATCACATTTCATGAAAATCCGTCTTTTGGGAGCCGAGTTGTTCCATGCGGACAGACGGACGGAGAAATAAACAGACGGACATGGCGAAGCTAATGGTCACTTTTCGCAATTTTGTGAGCGCGCCTGAAAGCCATATCTCAATTAAACGTTGTTGGATTTACACGTGGTTCAACTTGCACGTAGATTTTCTGGATGAATCAAACTTGTAAGTCCGGAACTTAATGCGGAGGCGCAGAGATTTTCCAGAAATGCAGGAGTCTTCTCAGAATTCATGCACCAGAAGTGTGATATGAAGCAAGTTCCACACCGATGATCCCCAAATATTAATTAGTCGCCACAGCACAAAGCCTAGTCGTTACAGCGACTTGGATCCCGGGATTTGTGTTCCCGTGGCTTACTGTAAGTGGCTTTCACTCTTGTGGTATACGAAATCGAATAGAATTGCAAATGGTTACGAGTGTTTTGAGAGAACTTGCTGCCTTTATCTTCAGAAGTACATGTGTCGGCGCGGATCTGCGAACTTCATCTTCACAGAGTCCCGTTGTGCGAAAAGTAAACACTGTCGTGTCTGGAAACGCCAGGCCAGTCACGTGCTAAACTGGGGAGTTTAACTTACATTTGCAGGATTTTTAATAACGACCATTATCTCAGCCAGCAGCATCCATCTGCTAGCCTACTGGCCAGACCCCACTCTCGCATATTCGTGACTCCAACTGTTCCCCATTTTTAGCCATGATATTCAGAGCACTTTGATCACATAACAGACTGCACCGTGTAATACCAGAAGAGCGTAATCGAAATACGGTTGTTTATATCCGTCTAAGAATCGAACCTCTTGCCTCAAAGTTCAGGGCCGCACCTGAATATGAAGGCAGATGGTTTTCCGAAGCTTTGGTACAAACAGGGCAAAGACCCGCGAAGAGAACCAGCATTAGTAATGAATAATCGTTAGAGGTTAAATCACTTCATCTGTAATCTGACACAAAAGTGTCTGCCCTGAATTCCATTAGGGTTACAGGAATATACATTATGATTATAAATTCGCGGCTTAAATTTCAGAGTAAGACTTTGACATTTACGGGCTCCAGCTCTGGTTTCCACGGAAATCCCTTACACTGAAATCTTCTTATATATTGCAGTCTTAGAGGAATACTGTGGAATCGCAGTTTAACTGATATTAGTGACATGAATAAAAAATTAAGCGATGGCATGACATAATATATCGGCAAATTTCGACCTTGAAAGGCTGACAAATGCTGTCGGCTGAAAACGATGCTACAATGCCGACTGAAGCGTCGGTACTTCTTGACCATTTTATAAGCTTACACATGTAACATCGTGATTTTGAATTCTAAAAGAGCGAATACGGTGTTTCGTTAAGTCAACAAAGGCGATATATAACATTGCCTTTTATCGATATTCCTAACCTGAATACAACTGTTCGTATGTCTTCACCCTCAAAACACGCGCTGTCGTAACCACGAAAATTGATGAGTGTTCAGTCACAAAGTGAGGCGCGCGGTGGCGCACTTGGTTAAGGCACTGCGCTAAAATCCAGAAGGTCGTGGGTTCGAATCACGATAGTCTCATTGGAATTTTTTATTGACATATTCCTTCCGGCTGCACTATGGCTCCGCGGTTGACTCAACCGCCAACAGAAATGAGTACCAGGAATATTTCCTGGGGGTAAAGGCGGCCGGTGCATAGGGATGACAGCCTTACGGCTTTCATGAGCTGATTGTCTTTAAATCTGGACGCCTCAGACCCCTGGAACCCTCAGGACCTGTCCAGGACCGTACAGGGATTTCTGTACCTTTACCAGTCACAAAGTTTGCAGATGATGAATCTCTTAATAAAAGCACCGGGTTTGAGACTGGGGCAGTAATGAGAGAATTTCGTTGTACCTCAAGCAATTAATGCCGTCGCGTCAAATAAAGACTTCAGAGAAACGAATCTTGTTTTATCCGTACGTAACTTCTGACTTGAGACAAGATTGTAAGTTCGAATATAAGGAACTGAGTTTTTTTTTATGAGACGGAAGATTCAGATCTCAGTGTTCTGGTTTATGACACCTTATACACTTATAGATGCATACCCACGCTTCGGATGTCATACTGACTTCATCTTCAGGATAATGTCAAGTCAAGTCAATATTGCATGATTTTACAGCAGGCTGAATTGGCATTACACCGGGTTATTAGCAGTTCGCAACCTTTATATATAGTCGCAAAATCATTTTCCATATTTGGACAAACTTTACCTCAATCTACCGTCCATCTGCGGTATGAAAAAGTTCCATCCAAGTCTCACAAGCCGGATGTCGTATCAAATACTGTAACATAACCATGTACTTTCTGTCGTATCTTTTCTGTAACTTTAGACCACCATGTTTTTTTTATTCTGTTTAGCTAATGTTGTTAAGAAAAGAATTTTCGTTCTTACAATTGATTAAATAAATTATCTGCATCCTTCAAAACTGAGACTATAACATTGAAATAAATTCCTACCTACTTATTCCCGGAATTTAGTATGTCGTGGCTTCTTGAACTTATTTGAATGAAACATAAATAATGATGATATGACCCCTTTCCTTTCACATACTTTTGACCACATTAAATATTTATAAAAACCGATAGCCATACCCTTCTTCATCTTCGTCTAGCTACCTCATAAAATCCACATTTTACTCTTATCTACACCGAGGTACAATTTTGCCCTAAATTAGTCACAATTAATTCCTTCCCCTTCACTCACTCCACCTTCTTTAGCCTCCATGGCTATTCCGCTAATTTATTTACAACCATCCCCTACTAGAGCTCCAAGATTTATTCATCTTACTGTTTCTTTGCTTTTTCAAATAACTTTAATAACCTAGCATAATTTCCTAGACCAACGATTGCTCCTACCTGTCCTTTCACCGACTTCCTCCTTTCTCTCTTTCCGCTTCTGTCACACGGTTCCCCGATCTTTGTAGTGCTGATGAAGACGTGTCCTTCTTCACCATATCTCCTAACGTCATCTCAATGCTGACTACTTTCTTCCGTGACGTGTGATGTTGTAGCGCCTCCCCTTACGTAGCGTCCAGTTCTCCGACGCTTCACCCCAGACGCAATGACCATTTCTTTCCGACGTCCGCTCTAGCCTGTGCGACTTCTTCACTCCTCCATGTTCGCTTTGCGGAATTGCTGTTTCTTTCACTTCCGCATTTTCCTGAGCTGTGTGTTCCATACGATCCAAATTTTCTCTGCAACGGCCAGTCTAAATGTAAATTCTTCCATTTAAACGAAGACTGTTTGTATATAGCAATGAGGTGCTTACATGGTTGCTAAGCAACATAAATATACTGGAATTTTCTAGAATTTCCCGCAGTACATTAGAATATCAACTAAAGGGACAGCTATATTTAAGGTTGGTTATAGAAAACTTTTATTGCTTATATTCAGCCAGATACTTTCCACTGTACAAGTTTCATGGAACTGCTCCCTAAAAATAGCTCTGAGAACGGGCATATGTTCCTACATGATAAGCAGATTCTTCCTCCTCTTAAAATTGTAATCCGCTATAGACAGAACCATTCAACATTCCCTGCGTCTTCTGATATTTTATTTTGTCTATACAGGATTTGTCTAAATTAATTAATGGGCTGGAAGCAAACTTTACTTTAATGATAATAAATACTGTTACTTGAAACAAATGAGATTCAAAATTTAACTGCATTTTTATTCCAGTTTTATCGAATTATTTGCCTGTGGAACACAAACACACAGACACAGGATTATGCACCGCGATCCTGCTTCGTATGCTAGAGGGGTTCAAGTCTCGACCAAGGTAGACCATCGTGATTCAGGGATTTCTTGGATTTATCCATCATTCCAGGCAAATTAAATCAGACGACAAACATATTCTTCAACACCGTTTCCAATTCAATATTAACTAAATATTCCGTAATTTAACGCTGTTTCAAACGAGGCATTGATGGCGTCGTTAAGTAATAACAGGTAATAATAATTAATATTAATAATTATTTGAAATGTTATTTTGATAGCCTATATTTACAGAGACATCTTGGTGACAAATGTATTGTTATTTTGATGTCTAACAATGTATGTAGGTTTTTAAAATTCTGGGCCTTCAAGGATAGAGGTTTCTATTATTATTATTCTGTTCAAATTTAAATGCAAACCTGAGGAACGTGTTTCTGCTTATTTTCTTCAAAAGAATCGTGCCGATTTTTAAGACGACTAGAAGCAAATGATTCTATTTAAAAAGGAATATGGCCTACTCTTTTACATATTTTAGAAGGGACTATTTTAGCATTACTACAGTGTTTCAGTGTGTGACACCTCATTGCAGAATCACTTGAATTGTTGCACAAACGCGTAGGTGGGGGATGCCATTTCTCTACAAAGGGACGCAAGTAATTGTTTAAATTGAACATCTTAATTTTTATTTAATTATTTATTTTCTTCTAAACACTGATTAGAAATCTTGTAATGTTTATTTCTAGCCTTTCTGAGGTTCTAGGGACGTGACTTGAGTGTTAGTACCTGCAAAGATTAATAAATTTTAGACCTGAAAATTTAAAAAAAGTAAGAATCTTTAAACCACAATAGCCAGGGATACAAAAAGGAAGAAAACAAATACAATCAGTTTATAAGAATAAAAATATTTGTCATTAAGAACGACCAACCGTCAGAGTCTTATTAATTTAATACTTGCTATTTTAGTACGTGTTTTCGACACTTCGTTCTCGGCGGATGACCTTGTAAAGTGGGTCGAAACACTTTGGAGTTTTAATAATTTGTTGTGTATTTTGAAAAAGTAGCCTGCGCAGTGTCGGTTCCTTCGACTACTTCACTGAATAGACAGTGAATACAGTAGGAACGGTTAGAATATGGCGAAGAGTGATGAAGCGGGCGGAAGGTATAGACGCGCCTTTACGAAGCCGAACAGGCGAACCACAAAATAACCCGTAAATAATAGCATGTTTCGACAGAAATTAGAAGCAGGTATCCTCTATAACGAGTCACAAAATTTAAGGTTGTTGTAACATGATAAGATAAAGTAATATATTTGTCCGTGGAGTTTTGTAGTTACGCTATATATGTGTATAGCTGAATGTATGGACTGTTTGCCGCTCACAAAACCCAAACATTAACTTGTATATTACTCGTTGCACGGAGCCCTTGTATCCAGCTGTACTGTTTGCTCTCTCCTTGTTCAATTTAATTTCCATTCTCTTCTTTCACTTCAGGTTATATTGTGCATTGCATGTACGAGTTTTATGTGAAATAATACGCAAATATATTGTAGCCAGAAATTGAAACGTTGTTGGTAAAATCAAAACAAAAACAAGTCTGATTCGTATTTTAGAGTGCTGAGTATGGATCAAGTCTGTAATCAAAGAGATATCGCATGCACTAATGCGTTTTTGTAAAGACGGTTATGAACCGTTCTTCAATCTAATGCAGAGAAACTTGCGCTATCTGTGCAGCTCTTGGTTGAAATTGGGGCGTTCTTGAAACTGCCCAACTTCTGCAGTTGATTTCATTTGCTTCAGGTGCTGCCTTATAAGCAGTTTTACTTCGTCCCTGATGGCGGTGGCAGAATGAGTTTCTGAAGGATTTTGTTTTCATACCCGGAACAAAGCGAGGCAGACTGTGCAATATGATGAATATCTGTGATTCATAACACGCAAAGTTCTCGACCGTTTGGTCTTGCCTCTTACCTGTTCAAGAAGATGTGTTACCATGGATTTCTTATGATGTTCGGGTTTGGTTGTCAAACGTTTCAAACACAGTGATTCTATATTTACCACTAGCTACAACAATCAAACAAGACGGACAATGTACATTGAGGCGCTTCCTGCAACCATTGTTGCAGGGGAAAAGCAAGGAGTATTACACAACCTGAGTGTGTGTATTTGTAGCCTTAGGTATCCAGAATGCAATACGCATGCC
>Ga0123352_10012519_pt1 | contig 13415 bp, 9 predicted proteins | sample TergutLab28metaG_FD_89700 | JGI IMG/M metagenome (GOLD analysis project Ga0123352, IMG submission 89700) | Labiotermes labralis P1 segment gut microbial communities from Petit-Saut dam, French Guiana - Lab288 P1 | ecosystem: Host-associated > Arthropoda: Insects > Digestive system > Gut ...
ACCACTGTGCTACCTGCAGTCCACAATATACCTTAACCACTGTGCTACCTGCAGTCCACAATATACCTTAACCACTGTGCTACCTGCAGTCCACAATATACCTTAGCCACTGTGCTACCTGCAGTCCACAATATACCTTAACCACTGTGCTACCTGCAGTCCACAATATACCTTAACCACTGTGCTACCTGCAGTCCACAATATACCTTCATGGATTTCACAATGGAACGCTTAATATTTTTTACATATAATAATGCAATTGGAATAAGCTTAGTTTATTTCGTATTAACGTGGCTGCTCAAGAGCGCAGAAGCCAATTACAACAAGAGCACAACGATACAAATACGGCACAAACAATGAATAAATACAAGACCAAACAATAAGAAGAGGGCAAATAATATTGTTCTCCGTAATACTGAATCCGCTAAGAATAAAAGCTTGGAAGATTTTCTTGCAAATTAATATAATTGTAACACTTCGATACGAGTCGGACAGGACAACCGTTGGAGTTTGGGTGGCGAACCTTCTTGAGGGCGCGTGCACAAATTGTATATAAATTTCTGAGAAATTCTTTCGCGTGACCATGGGAATTTTGAAGAGCAAAATAAGGTCTTGGAGTCTTCCATAATTTTATTAATTACCGTTTTATTATCATTAATGCATAGTATATTTGTACAATTAATGCATAGTACAATTATTACATTTCTAATAAGGGCCTTCCCGAAAAAATGCGATAAGGAAGAAAATTTGGAAGTGACAGGGGCTGCTAATAATTCTGTTTAAAAATAAGAATGTAAAACGTTTTGTCCAATGTCGCCTTTTTGCCCAGTCACCGCCAGGCTGGCTTCCCAGTGATAAATATCAGGTCAACCCTTCGCACCGCTCCCGATTTGTGCAAAAATTTTTCACTCGCGGTATTAGTTGGTAAATGTAAAGTTTTCCCGTTACAGGCCCGGTGTGGCCCAGAGGGTGGGTAGAGGTTTAGCTCTAGTCTTCCATGACCGCGGCACTAGAGGGGGGTGAGTGGTCAGCAGCACACCCCAGCCGCACTTTACGCCCGGGAAATACCCGGTACCCATTTTACAGGAGGCTGGGTGGGCCCCAGGGCCGGTCTGGACGGACAGAGGATCTCGTCCCCACCGGGATTTGATCCCGGACCGTCCAGCCCGTAGTCAGTCGCTATACCGACTGAGGTACCCGGTATTATTTGGTAGCAACGGTAATTAATATACAGTCTCTACACATCTCTTTCCGAGTGCCATTTTGGACACGCGTGCCATAGGTTCGTCAGCCCTGGTATAAGGAACGGCTAATTCGGATCTCGTTACACAAACACGCTCTTTGTTTTCCAATGCTTTGTGCTAAGTCATGCTGCGGTCTAGTTTGATAAGCTGTTTACTTTCAACAGGCCTACGTTTTTGCAAATGCATTTGGATAGGTGTATCATACACAGCTGACAATTAGGATTGTTTATTATGTCTTGAAAAAATACACTTTGTGCAAGGAAGGTGCCATATCAGCCTTTGTGTATGAACTGAGGAATAAAATATCCTAACTGAAATTACAAACAATCTCCCATTCTACGCCAGCTACCCAACTACCTGCAGAAGCGTTAGGGACTTTCCCTTGTAAACCTAAGATTTTTAGAAAGAGAGGAAAGCAATTATAAACGGAGTGAAATGAAAGGAATAGAAATGTGGCGAAAATTATCTGAAAGTGCAGTGAGGTGAAGTGAGGTGAAGTGTAGTGATGTGAGGTGAAATGGAGCGGTAGGAAATTAAAATGGGGTTAAGCCCAATGAGAGGGCAGTGAAGTGTTATTCAGTGAAGTTTAAATGAGAGGAAGTGAAGTGTCGACAAGAGTAGTGAAGTGAAGTGTACTTGGGTGAAGTGTAGTGACAGTCTTAGTAAAAGGGTTTCTAATATTATTATAAGATATATAGACCATATGAATGTTTGGTGCTTTTATGGCTTTTTCGTTTATCACCTTGTTTCATGTTCTTTTGGTTTCATTTTTATCACTATATATATATGGTTATATGTTTTATATGCTTCTGTTTAATTTTGTAAATTATGTATTTTTATTGTTTATATATTCTTATTGTTATGTTTATGTATTCTTATTTTTTATGTATGTTCTGTTCTGTATATTCTGTTTTCATTGTGTCGTTCTATGTATTGTTTGTGTGTAAGTGTGTACTGTACTACTGCCACCGGCTGTCAACCCAATTGCATTTAAGGAATATATCTATTACTGAAGGAACTGGAGAAGTATCATTGAACGTAAATGAAACAAAATACTTTTACACATGAAAATGTTGCTGTGTTTGCAACGCGGAAAATTAAACTTGAGTCTCAGAGTACAACCAACAAGATGCTACCTGCTGCTACTCTGGCTAGGCTAGCAGCAGGTAGCAGAAACGGTCTGCCAAATACCTTACGCTTTATGTGCAGTTTTGAGCTCCTGATGATCGGCGGAAAACCCGTCTGAAACATGTAGAGCGTCTTACAGAAATCAATAAATTGAGAAACGTCGCATCTTGTTGGTTGTACTCTGAGAATATATTAGCGATTCACGGACCTATGAACGGGAAATTTAAACTTGAGTCGTAGGTTCATTAAAAAAAAGTAATCGATTCATTGCTCCATATCACGTATGTCTCTTAGTTTTTATTTCCAGCCTGAAGGTTCTCTAGAACTCTTGGTGTCTGCAAGCTACTTCTGCCCAGCCCGAGAAACAGCCAACGTATGAAAGCCTGTCGCTGTCAGTTGTTGGGCGACGTGCCTTACAGTACTTTCCAAGTCACTATTTATTTTGTTATTTATATTTCTTAAAGATTCCTTTGTGTCTAATGTTCTCGTCACGATGCGTGTCTAGTGTTAATGCTCTTAAGTCGCTGTGTCATAATTTTCTCGTTCTTGGTCTTGGTGGCCATGACAAAATATGTATGACTGCCTTCGCTTATATACAAACATTTTTACTTCGTGATGTCTTATCAAAACCAAATCTACAGTCGGTATAAGAACAGATATGTTGCGATTGGAATGTTCAGGTCTTCCGCAGTGTAAACGCCACGCAGACCGCTCTGCTTGACCCTGTAGATTATGGCAGTACGATCGTTCATAACATCGGCGACTATTCACCACTCGACACAGTGTAACATCCCAGAAGACTCGAATCTTCGGCAATATGATTATAAGAATTTCAAATCTCTTTTTAAGTTGTGATTTGTAGAATACATTTTAATGAGCATAAAGCTTTAGCTTATAAGCAATTAATTCTAAGGCGTCTTCCAAATATTTGACGCTAAACGTAGATGAAAACAGTTAAGACGAACCCTGTCATCATTCTCACCAAAAAAAATGTGGACAAAACGTAAGTACAACATCGCGAAATACAAAACTTTTGGTCTCTTCTTATTACAGAGATTTAAATCGTTAATTCCGCTCTTGTATATGGCGTCCCCAGCCACTTGTGCCCTCTGACAGCTTTGGTAGTAGTTTTTTATTACACTAATGTGTGTTAATTCCAAGTTCTTGTTAAATAACTTCATTGCTCATATGATCCATCTTACTACACCAGAAAAAAAACTAAAACAAAACTCATTTCTGCCGTTCATGTGGTTATCATTTTTTTAAAGAGTGAAACTGATTCATCCATACAGGATAATTTCATAGATATATTTCTGACGTAAACGATTTCTCATTTCTTAAGTTTTCAAAACGGTAGAACCGAAGTTGTCTCAAGTCACAACTGAACAATGGCGACCGAAATTTCTGAGTGTCACACAATCTTCATGTTATCTTACTTTAAAAGTCACATAAATGTACATATAGAACAGGAGTGCACAAAATCTTAGGCGCCAGGTCTCCGTGGCCACAAATTTGATAAGGTGGGGCCTAATATACACCGTGCGATCCATACGTTTTAGGACTGATTTTTTAAACAGAGGTAGAGAAATCTATCGGCCAACCCACTAACTAAGTACTATCAACCAACATCCGTTCACACACCGAGATTCGTTTGTTTATCTTCAACAGTGTACGAGTTATAACTTGTCTCGTAAAGTCCGTTTTTTATACGTCATAGATGGCGGCAATGAACAGAGAGTTGCCAAAGAATTCTGTTTCAAAGCCGGTCTATGTGCGACAGAAACATTTGTATTGGTGCAAGAGGCTTATGGGAATGAGACTGTGAACCGATCAAATTTTTTAGGTGGCATTCTCGATTTCGAGACGGAAAGGAGCTGGTAGAAGATGACGAGAGAGGTGGCCGTCCAAAATCGACTCGAACTGAGGTACACATTGTTGCTGTTGCTGATTTGGTCAAAAAAAGACCGTCGAATCGCATCAAGAATGAGAGCAGAATCTCTGAACATCCCCAAGACTGTACTTCTTCGGATTCTGAAAGAGGATTTGGGAAAGGGAAAAATGTGTGCACGTTTTGTTTCACACTCCTTGACACGTGAGCAAAGGGAAGATCAAGTCACATCTTGCCAAGACATTAATCGCGATGCCCGATACAGAATTTTTTTTTTAAACAAAATTACTACGGGACATGAGACCTGGTGTTTTGCGTATGACCCAGAAACAAAGCGACAGAGTTCTGAATGAGGTGGTAAGACATCCCCTCGGCCGAATAAACTGAAATTCCAAAGGTCCCGCATGAAGACCATGTTGATAATATTTTTTCGACTCTCAAGGCGTAATGCACAAAGAATTCGTACCAGAAGGAAAAACGGTAAATGCAGAATTTTATAAAGGAGTATTGGATCGCCTCCTGAAGCGCATTCAACACCCGTTCTGTTGTCGAGATTTTTTTTGTTGTTGCACGATAATGCGCCCGCCCACCAAGCTGCAAGTGTTTGCCAATTTTTGGCCCAAAAAATGTTACAACCCTTTATCACTCCCCGTACTCTCCAGATTTATCTCCGCCAGACTATTTTCTCTTTCCCAAGTTGAAAATGAAGTTAAAAGGACACCACATTGTGGGTGTTGCTGAGATCCAAGAGGCCGTAACTGATGAATTGAAGAAGGTCCAAAAACAGGAATTTTCGCCAGCTTTACAGAAACTGTACGGCCGTGCAAAAGCCTATATATATATGTGTGTGTGCCAATGGAGCTTATTTTGAATAAAAAAAATATTTGACTTCATGTTTCTTCTATTAAAAAAAAAATCTGCCCTAAAACTTTCGGACCGCACTGTGTATATTGGTCGTTTGGGTGAAAATCGCTTCATGTCGTCCACAGGGGCCCAACGTTTTTGAAATTCGTTCCTAAATTTTTGGCAAATCTGTGCACCCCTTATGTAAACTTACATCATACAAATAGGTAATTTGAAGAAGTTAAGTTTTCTTTATCACCCATCCGTCCCATAAGGCTGCATGTACATAACACGAATTAAAGTTCCTGTACTTGTAGGTGATGCCAGGGACACGCGCTTTCTAGGTTATAAGCCGTCTAATAACGCGAACAGTTGGCAAACACTTTAAGAAACTATTTACACTCCAACACTCCACCCGCTGCACCAGCATCAATCACACAACTACCACTGTATATTGCTTTGCTATAGTTTTTGTTACATACGTAAGGTTTCGTTTATTTTTCAAAAACAAACTCAGTTGTTTGATCTTTTTCTTGAAGTTTGTGTACAAAACGACATGCGAGAAAAGAGTCAACAAAGGAGCAAACAATCATGCGGTGTGTTTGTTATCGAGTTTACAAGAGTCAACACCACTGATAGCTCGGAGCAAATACAGAACACACTCACTCTGCTAATATTGACTCTGCCATGAGAGCATACTAAGTGGTGCATTAACTTGTAACGCTTAGCGTGTATGAGGAAGGAATTTAAATAAAACCAACTTAAGTTTATGTAAGAGACAAACTATAAATTCCTGGTAATCGGTTCGAGAAAGACGCAGTCTCAAGGCAGAAACGTGAGATAGAATTCTTGGTTTTGTTAATAACATATAAAATAGTTAAAGAAATTCTGTTAGTAATTGTAAATACCAGCCTATCGTCGGAAGTAAAAAAAGATAAAAGTAAAGATCGTCCTAGAACAGGCCATGAAGTTGCAGAGGAGGAGTAAAGTTAACTACACTGTTTTTTAACTTCGGCTTTGGATGAAGTGGGTAACAGCGCCACGCCCCTGCTGTTTTACCCCGGTACCCATTATACGGGAAGTTGGGTGGGCCCCATTGTCGTTCTGGGCGGGTGCCAAAAATCTTGCCCCTACCGTTATTCAATCCCCCGACCGTCCAAACCGAAGCGAATCGCTATACCGACTGAGCTATCCCGGCCCACATCGTCGCAAGTAAACAACATAAAGTAATTAGAGATCACATTAAAAATGGAACCCTGAAACGTATTAAGTTACAGAAACTGCAAAATTTACCACAGGGAAGTCCCTTCAAAATATATTTTAAATATGCGGGCGCGTTTGATGTATGCGACACAATAAAAGTCGCAAGTCTGACGAAAGAAACTCTCGTAGATTTACGACTGGGAATTCGGAGTGAATATGTGGATTTCTAGGTTAAACATAAGCATGCTGGTAACAACAGCGTGACTAAGAATGAATTATTTCTTAAAATTACAAAATTGTTCCCGTCCGAGCCATGAAGACATATAGGGTGTAGCGGTCCAACTTCACCCATTCTTGATCTCGGAAGTGGATGCAAAGGAATGGTCGTTGACACGCCCCGGGGAAAAGCAGGATCAGGACGGAACTGGTTCCGTCCTGATCCTGCTTGCAAGCTGTCAGCAAACCTGTATGACATATACCATTGCTGTGTGTTCAGTGAAAAACTCCTGATGATGGACAGAGGAACTGTCCGAAACTTGTAGAATTTTATTCCAAAAATAAATTTGAGAAATTAGTGCATCTAGTTGGTTTTATTATAAGAAATGAGAAAATTCTTTTGGCCGCGACTTCTGCACTACTTTAATTCAATTATATTTACTGGCTTCAAAAATTTGAATTTTATTTTGGGAACCATTTTCTTTTTCACGTAAAGAAAATTATAAAGTTATGAACACTGCTTTTGCAACTACTGCAACTCTACTAAAAAAAAATAGTCCAAAAGTCATGCCAATACCAATACTACAATTTCATTAATACCAATCTTCTTCACAAAGTTTGACGAAAACTATTCACTGGATGAGAAATATGAACTTGGCAGAGTCGGGGTATTAAAATATTTATTTATTGTTGTCACAACTGAAATCAGTGGTTTAAAACAGACGTCTGTATCACCGGCAACACAGAAACACCGCTACGGTTTTCATCACATTGTCTGTGATGATAGAAGACAGGTTAATTTTATCTCATTTCACCGTTCTTAATGTCTCTCTGTTTTTGTGGCTGCTCAGCAAGGTGGACTCCGTGTAATCTGGCGAAGTGACATAGTTTTCCACTCACAGCTTCACGGCCTAGGTGGGTGTGTTCTAATGTGCTGCCTTCGTCTCTGATAGAGTTAGACCTATCAAAACAAACACGTTTTGGTTTTACGAGCATTATATACATCCAATTTTCTTCCTAAAAGATGTAATTAAAGGAACCAGCGCAGCTGCAACTTATTACCCGAGAACTGAAGTCTTGTAAGAAGAACAGCACTCCCTTCTTTAATTACGGCCTTTGGCTTTTTGTTATCGGCCGTTAATGCGCGGATTGTTAAAGATCAGAGAAGAATACATTGAAACATTCGTGATTAGGGCTACGTTTGAACCACGTTATCTTTACATCCGACAGTCGAAAGAGATTTTGTACTTAAATTCTCTAGTAGAGTGATGTTTCTTATTATTATTATTAATTGTAGGTGTCAATAGATCTGTGTTTATTTTTATATTCCACTAATGTGGGAGGCCATGTGTTGCGAGTCGAAGTTTGAAAGGAATATGAATGAAGATGGAAGCCACACCCACGAATTGTCCGTAAATTTCAACTCACTCACTGACGTCACGTCCCAGAAGACCAATAATCACACTTATCATCGTGAGTACCTCATCTCACGCGCTAACTTCAACTTACAGGTAGATGTCATGCTGTTACGTATTGGGGACACAAGATAATTTATTTTACAGTGACAGGATAGAAGATGACTGATTTATTGGCCCTCCCGTTCACCCATTTTCTTTCCTTTGGACTGCTTTCTGAGATTCATGTACAAACAGTGTGTACCTCCGAGGACCGTCGTTATTAAACGCTGAAGAGGAAAATATTGTAAGCTACTCCTGCAGTTACCTAATACACTCTGGAACACATATGTGTGTTACAGAACGCGTGTAAACAGAGGCAGATACAAAGCTAATAAGCATGTTATTGATTTAGGTATTAATTTGCGTTATATACTGTAAGGTACCCAGTGAACGTATGGCAATGAATAGTTAGGTCTACTGATTTGTTAGGAGGTAGTCTTGACCTAAATTGGAGTAATGCACAGGCATTTTGCCAGAAAGAGCGATTGAGGAAAACCTCCAGAGTCAGAACACTCGGTCTTCGGGCTGAAGTGTGACTCCGGAGACTTCCACTTTCAAAGCAGGGGTGCAAAATATTAAACCGCAATGCTCAATCGAAGCTGATATGGAAACAACTCTCCGAGACAAGAAATTATCTCTGTTACATGCAAGTGAAGTTTCATGCTGCATGCATTCGCACTACCTACTTGACGTCATTAAGTCCTATGTATTTATATGCAATCCTTTTCTGTCAGATTAATCTTAATGGGCAGTGACGTAAGTGCGATATTGTCCGCTTCCTATTTCCGGTATTGATCTACTGGTGCATTCGTACATATTACGTAGCCTATTGCATCACAGCATATCCAAGAAGAGAGGTTTTTGGAGGTACAACCAACTTATTCATAGCAAATACCGCTAGATATAGACACATTTAGTGTGTTGACGGTAACAAACAAAGAAGGACAAGTTATTGTAACAGAAACCGGAACCTAGCACAACAGCATATATGTAGCTGTAATGTAGACGCGGAAGGTAATGATTAATGACGATACAGGCTTTTTGATTACATGAGGCTGCCTAATGTAGACTTGAGGTCTGAAACATCTTAAGCCGACTTGCATTTACAAACATATTCACAGTCATAAACCGAAAACTTATATTATTGTTATTATCATTGTTGTTATTATTATTATAATGACAGTAACCGAAACAAAAACTCAATAAATGAAACTGAGTGAGTGGAAACAAGAAAATCTTCACAAGTTATGGTTTACAGGCCGTAAGTTCTCTAGGGTACGAGAAAACGATGAAAAACTGGGAGAGCAAACTGGTTGTCCTCGAGCTCTAGAATGCTTGCAGCCCATAACTGGACGAACACCGGTGCAAATGATGCAGAAATGTCTACACGAATTCATAACCTAAGTCTGCTTTTATCCGCAATAACTAGTTACATACAAGACGATAAACTTGTTAAGTTCCAGTACTGACTGTGTGTTTACATTTTTGTACCAGTACAAGTCAAAGTGACATAACAATGCCGCATCAGGTTCCAATAATCATCATTTTACTCTTGTCTTGTCTTACCTTGTCTTCTTGTCCGGCCCAGTCTGGTGAGACAAACACGGGTCGCGCAAAAGATTGACATCCCAGATACATTCTGGATGTGACACAGCGCAGCGTGCGAGCTTGAGCGTCGTGAACTGAATACAAAAGCGAACAATCACTGCAGACTATTTACAGGGTGGGGTGCTGCAACCTGCCGGCTACTGGAGCTTGCCGAAGAGTGTGAGGAAATAAGGCAGATGTTGGGCGGTTTTAGAAATAAATAAGTAAAGAGAAACAGATTCATATACGCGTAAATAAATAAATACATCTATAAATAATGGTAATGATGCTGAAAAAGAAAAGGAGAATAATCAGAAAGAATGCGAGATTTGAATTTTCCAGACGATTGCCGTTGCAGACACGACGCCATGTTGATTGGCAGCTAGTTACCCACTATCCGAAGGTTGGTAATGTCTCTACTTGCACTATCAAATAGTAACAGCTTAATATCCTAGAAGACAGAACCTAGAATCTCGCGTTCTTTCTTTTTCTCGGACCGCTTTACCACAAAGACGAAGGCTTTACGATCCTCCGAAACGCCTGTAACTATTAACCGGTCGATACGATATAACATCCCAGAAGACGTGCATCTCCAAGAAGAAAGAAGACGTGAAAACACTGACATACAAGGAACTCTAGAATAAAGTAGAGTATGTGGGGTGTGAAAAGGTAACTGAATGGAATAATAGTAGGTAGAGCAAAACAGCCGATCTCGGTGACCGCGCGGTCTAAGGCGTAGGTCTGCAGCCGCTTGTTTGCTGGAACCACGGACTCGAATCCCGCTGAGGGCATGGGTGTTCTTCTCTTGTGTTTGTCGTGTGTTGTGTAGGTAGCAGTAGGTGACGAGCTGATCGCTCGTTCAGAGTAGTCCTACCGTGTGTGTGTGTGTGTGTGTGTGGTGTGGTGTGTGTGTGTGTGTGATTGCGTGATCTAGAAAACTACAAAAAAAAACGCCAAGCTCTTTTCCTCTGTCCGCCAGGAAACACCAAGACCATTTCAGCGTTATTCAGAAGAAATTCCTGATAAAGGTTCTAGCGCGGAATTAGAGATGGATGCCATTTTGGAAATAACGTAAACTGTAATTGTTACTACGTAGAAGCGGACATAGCATTTAATTTCATATCCATGATCACCAGGGAACTACTTGATGATGTGCTTCAGGTACAAGATTTTACTGTAACTTATGGACAGGAATACTTTTTAGGTACAATACACTGAAAAAAAATAATAGAAGTAAAATGTTTGCGCTTAATTAGCACCATATCTTAAAGACTAATTCCAAGTAGCTCTGGCTGCACGCATTCTTGTTGTTACCTGTGCATTAGATGCAGATTAATCGTCCTTTCGACCAATGGGGAAAACACTGTCGGTATCCATTAACTGGGAGGCTGGGTGCACGTCTGAAGAATTATATAAATGTTGGTGAAAGGAGTTTCTAACTTTGCCAGAGAGTAAAATTTTTAACCCAGGGAAATCACTGCACTAACTCCGATTTTCCTTTTAACAGGGCGTTCTAACAACCAAGACAACAACAGTTAAAACATGAGATAATAATTAATTATGAAAAGATCAGCATTTTAGAGATGTGCTATTAGTAGCAGAAATATTAAAATATTAATCGTAACAGATACAAAAATAATAGTGCATTAGCACATCACCTGCAAATGTGTCGGCTGTAAAAGACTCATACGAGCATAAGACAGGTACGTAGTATGCGTGATTGACGTGGGTCACACGACGGATCGTTGGTTGGTAGATTGTACCTTATCTGGAGAACAGAATCTGTATTGATTGACAGAAAAACAGACAATGACACATTTTCTATCGCCAAAGAATTTGTGACAGCCGGGATAGCGTAGTCTGTATAGCTGCTCGCTACGGACTGAACTGCCCGGGTTTCTGATACCGGCAGGGGCAAGTGATTTTCTCTTCGCTAGAAATCTTTTGGACCGTCTACGGGGCGTACTTTTTCGGTAGTAAAGCGACTGTAGCGTGATGAATACATACCTCTACCTAAATATCCGAGGTTAAGAATTAGTAGAGCTATACCTCTGCGCCCCCCCCCCCCATATGCCGTCATAGTGTACAGGGACGACTTTAACTCGCAGCGTATTGATGACTTTTACTTTACCTTATTTTCGTCTTTCATATAGTCTTTCTCATATATTCAGCAAGACATGCTTAATTCGCCTCCTTTGCTACGAGATCTTATGTTATTAACTTCCCTCTTCACTCAATGTTCACTTAATGTTTTAATGTGTAAATTTTATAAATTATATATATGTGCAGTAGTTGGTATAATAATTGAGTAGCTCGACAACATGCACGGTGTAACAACGAAAAAAGAAAATCCCTTCTTCACATTTAAAAAGCTAAAATTTTTCATCTCTGTGGTGACGCTTCGTGGGGTAGGCTTAATACCAAGTTTCGTCAAGTTATAAGCAAAAATAACTATGGCGATAACTGTAATAATATGTTTTATTTCTCCCCACAATATTCCTCTCCGCATTTTAACTAACTGACTCTACAACATTTCTTCTAGAGACATTAATAATCCCCCAGTTAATCAAGAAGTTCTCCAAATATTATAGAACATAATCATTATCTCGTTCATCACAGCATGCCACTATTCCGTACTCTATGTCAGCTCAATCCAGTCCACGACCTCCCAACCGTTTCTTTAAGATACACTCTAATATAATATTATACTCCCATCTATGCCTAGGTCTTCCAAGTGATCTGTTTGTCAGGTTTTCCCACCCTACCGCTGCATGCACTTCTCCTCTCCCTCTATATGTGCCACATACCCTGTCCATCTCATTATTCTTGATTTGATCAACCGGATATTATTTCCCCTTCAGATTTTATAGGTACAAAATAATAAAAAGCGAGAAACTGACATAAGACAGGTTATTGAAGTTTCAGCATTTCACTTTAGTTTTAGTGTTGATTTTATTGTTCGGTGATTATGAAAGATGGAGCTCGGCTGTATCGTAGGTGTTTCGGACAATTTGCTTGCTTCCGTCTTCAAGGCGTTACAACCACATAATGACAACTTCCAATAGGCCTATATGTGCGTAAAGTACAAGATATGAGATCAGAAGTGGCTAATGAGTAGGTACTTCACATTGAAGATGCAAATAACAAGGACTTCTGAAACGTACATAATTAATATAAAGTGACATAAAGTGCACTACAGGGGCAACTGTGTGTTTGTATCACCGCAATAGATTCTTTCAAATTGTGAATCTGGAAACAATATGAAGTAGCTGAACAGGAGGTTCAGCAAGTACTGTTTGCGTGCAATTACTTCCTTTAAACTCAGAGTGTTGTTTGAAAATAACAGATGTCCTTAGATCCGATTCATGCAAAGTGACGACAATGACGTCAGTACGTCCGTGACAGCTGTATACAACAACGATTAGTTTCCATATAGGCAACTGATAAAATTTCGCCTCTACGTATCATAGCTTTACCACACAAACAGACGGATCGAAACGGGACATCCTGTATGTAGTGTGTGTTTTTGTTTTTCCTTTCGCAGTGATTTCTGTTCCTTAGTATAGTCAAGCCAGATATATGCTTCACAGGAATCAGAAATGAGAAAAGAGATTTTATGTATTACACACAGAAAAGAGAACAAAGAGGAATAAGATGGTAACATTTTCATCTTGTAGGTAAGGGAATGAGGTATTGTGACTTGGATAGACATGAGCGCTGATGTTGCTTGTAGTTTATCCGGTGTAAGTGGCAGAAGCACAAATTCTGCATTGTAGAGTAGATCTTCATTAATGTCAAGAATCTGAATGAGGTACAGTCTGTGGAATATTGCTGGGTTGCGTTACTTAG